>Ga0180008_1000150_pt1 | contig 71806 bp, 107 predicted proteins | sample MM_PW_MetaG_FD_121121 | JGI IMG/M metagenome (GOLD analysis project Ga0180008, IMG submission 121121) | Groundwater microbial communities from the Aspo Hard Rock Laboratory (HRL) deep subsurface site, Sweden - MM_PW_MetaG | ecosystem: Environmental > Aquatic > Deep subsurface > Groundwater... | reverse complement strand
TGAGGTCCACCCGCGGAGAGAGAAACTGGTATTCTACTTCGCCATGCTTGTTGAGAAAGCCGTCCTGGTTCGCCACCAGGCCGATAATGGGTATCTGCCGGATACGGAGCAGGTCTATTGTCCGGACCAAGCCTGTTGTAGCGATCGCCGAGGGCTGGGAAACAATGAACACCCCGAACAGGTCCTCGACCTGCTCCAGGTAGCTGAACATCTCGTTGCTGGTGCTGGGGGGCAAGTCGGCGATCTGGTAATCCAGGGGCTCCGGCCAGGTGACGACCTTATCCGAGATAAGCTCCGACACGAAGCGCCACTTGCTCGAGGCCAGGACGTCGTCGATCTCCCGCCTTATGGCCTCGAGGTCTTCACCGGTGACCCCGGGGAGATTCTTCAAGAGCTCCCCCAGCCTGTCGCGTGCGTGAATCAGCTCGGCATGATGGGAGCGCTCCCACATGACGGCGTATTCCTCACCGGTGTAAGAGGATATCGAGAGCAGCCAGTAGCCGTTAACTGCCGGCACAACCACCTTCTCATTGACGGTATCGAGCTGCCACTTGGGAGAGCGATTCAGGCCCAGGGCCGAATAGAGATTGGAGCCGGTGATGTCGATGTCGATAAAACCGACTCTATAGCCTTTTTCTTGCAGGGCGAGGCCTAGTCCGGCAACAACTGAGGACTTGCCCACGCCTCCCTTGAGTGCGACAACACTGATTCTTTTCATCGAAATAAAAAAAAGAAGAGGGAAGCCCTCGAATCCCTTCGAGGATGCTTCCCCCCTCTCGGCAACCACATTAGCACAAATATCCATACTTGGTCAACCCCCTCAGGCATAACGTATCCAGACGTTCAGGCATGGGGCTTGCAATCATGGATAATGGGGTTTATAGTTGATGCACTTTATGGTGCACTTTGTGATGCATCTTTTGCAACGAGGAGGAGAGATGTCTAATACAGATGCAGATGTTGCCGCAGTGCACCCACCGGAAGAGATAACAGAGGACCCCGAGGCTATAGCCACAGAGGCCGAACCATCGCAGCAGTATGACTTTCACATCGAACTCCATGGCGAAAATATAGATGGGAAGCTCAAGGACGCAGCTACGGTTGCCTTCCGGTTAGGACTGATTACCAAGCCGACCATGGCACAGCTGATGAGTCTCTTCATCGGATGGGGTTTGGCTGTCCTGAAAAAACAATGGCTGGAGCGAGTAGGGTACAACTAACCCCGCTAGGCCCCGCATGATGCACTTAAGTGCATCACATATTGGAGCATGGGGGGGCAAAAGGCATGGTAAAGAGTCCTATCATAGCCACCAAGACGCAGGTCTTGTTGTTCATCCGGAAGAAGGATATAGTCGAGGCATACGACCTGGTCGAGAAGTTCGGCTATACCCCTCATTCTGCACGAAGCAGGCTCTATCGCCTGGAGAAAAAAGACCTCGTGGAGAGGGTGACCGTCGATTCGAAGGCCTATTGCCTGACAGTAGAAGCACATCGGAGGTTGGAATATCATGACAGACAAGCCAGAAGAGAACGAGACTAGAAAGACCCCCATCGTGGAAGAGGACTTTGCGGTTTTGCTATCGAAGTTCAAGATCAACGAGGGTGCGGCCCAAAATATCGCCGAGAACATCTCCCACACCGGTGGAGAAAACGTCTTCGAAGAGCCTGAGATCCTGGCTCGACGGTTGACGTCCTGGAGTACGGAGATTGCCCCTGCCAAGAGGAAACTCATCCTCGAGCAGTGGTTTGCCGAGAAAGGCATACTGCTCAAACCTGACATACTTAGTCGCGCCGGTATGACCACCACCGAATTAGAGGATAAGGCCACCGCTCAGGCTGAAGAGGAAGCGCCTGTCAGGTACGTCTATGACACCGATTCCCACCAGGTCCGTATGACGAAGAAGGGTGAGCCCGGTGGAACCCTGGCCCAGGCAGAGCGTCTGTTGGAACTGGCCAAACCCCCCCCAGCCGACAACCAGGAACCGCCCTTCATCGTGGGGGCGGAGGGCAGACTCCAGCCCAACCCCCAGGCAAAACTCGGGGCAGTAGAGCTCCTGGCTTATGATTCGATAAAAAAAGCTGAGGCGAGGGGCGAGTCGCCGAACCCGCTTGATGCGATGGCCCAGGCTAGTGAGGAAATCCAGAAGTACAAGGATATCTTCGGCAGCGGTGAGAAAACCGCTTCTAATATGCCATCCTGGTTGGAGGATCCGGCCGAGTTTCTCAAAATGATGAAGGGTCTCTCCGGTGAGTCGGAAGCGGTTACTGAGTTGAGGGCTACCATCCAGAGCATGCAGGAGCAGTTACACAAAAATGAAGTCGAGGAACAGAAGAGACAGGTCACAGCTTTGAGCCAGCAGGTTAAGGACCTGGGCGACAAAATGGACGGCATTAAGAATGCTCCCGCCCAAGGCAAGAGCGAACTCGACATTCTCCTTGAATTGACTAAAGAGGGGATAGGCCTCCTGAAGTCAGAATTGCCGAGCGTAAGGGGCGATATCAGGTCGGCGCTCGGGAGCATCGACCTGCCAGCCAAAAAGAGCCCCGATGCCCGGGCTGCAAGGAAAGAGCGCTACAAGAAGTCAATCGAAACTGACGAAGAGCTCTTAGAGGTGGGGAAGCGCCTGTTCCTTTCGTAGTAGATTGACACCCCCGAGCACCTGGAATAGAATTAGCCCAGGGGGTGGGCAAAATGGCAGGCAGGCTACCCAGATTCAATCCGCTCGGACTATTCAAGGATGCCCTGGTGCAGGGGCAGCGGCAAATAGGCAAAGCGGCCAGCGATATCCGCTCGGTCGCCGATGAGCTCGGTCGTGCCGGCAGCGGACAGTCCGTTTCTCAAGAAAAGGAGCGCCAGCCGTCCCTGGGTGTGGCGCCCCCTGCCCATGCCGCCCCATCAGAGAAGACTTCACAGGCCGAGAACATAGCGACTGCATGCGTCCCCTGCGCACTGGGGCATTTTTCTACATCCAGCGGGCTGCTCAACGAGTGTGTTCGTTTCAAGGACGATGGCATCACCAGCAACGAGGTTCTTGATAGGGTCGCAAAGGTTCTGGCTGAGCAAAATGCGCTGGAGCGGGTCGACCTCACCCCTGAGATGATAGCGCAGTCGCCCGAATGGGAAAGGGAAATGGCCGAGCGGGCACTAAAAGAGAGCCGTAGTCTCAGGCACAAACTTGAGGGCCTTCAGAGTATGGACGACATAGAGGCGGCCGCCGCCGAAACAGCCACCTTCTACCGCAAGCTGAACAGAGAGTGGTACCAGAAGAGACTCACACGCCGCGCCAGCAAGGCCGATGTGACGGTAAAGAATGTCTCGGAGGTAGTAACCGGCCAAAAGCTTTAAGAACCAGTATACAATATTGTGGCATCATAGAGGGGGGAAGCAACCTCAGAGTGATTTGAGGGCTTCCTCCCTCTTTTCTTTAAGTTGAGGTGGCAGATATCTGATGGTTATACGAGGACCTAAACACATCGCTCCCGAAAAAATGCAGCAGCTACTGGTTGCCGGCAAAGAGCAGCTCAGCGAAGAGGAATACTCCAGGCTGAAATCGTTGCTCATAGACCTGCAGCTCTACGGTCTCAGTGCCTACTTAAACTCCGAGATCGGCAAGATAATGTCCGGTATTTCGTGGGAGCTGGCTATATCGGAGTCACCGGAGTGGGAAGAGGCATTGATCGCCTGCGACGCGGCGTTTTTGGGCCGGGAGCTGAAGGACATGTGCCTGTATGCGGGCTTGTCCCCCCAGGGACACAAGAAAGAACTCTGCGCCAGGCTTTATGAGGCTGAGGTCCCTGAAGTTGTGGAGATAATGAAGCCATTCCTCGAAGAGGAGGAGGTTGAGCATCTTCCACAGACCGAGCCTCTCTACAGGTCTCCACTGGGAGAGGTCAAGGAAAGACTCGAAGAGCTGCGCCGCACCGCTCCGGAGGAGTTCTATCGCCGCAAGCGGATAATCGAGGGGGGTATCCAGGAAAGGCTATTAAAGCGTTGGGTCAGGACGATGAAGCAGTACAGCCTCCAGGAACTGCAGGAGATACTGGACTCTGCCGAGCGCCTGCACCGGTAGGAGACGATGAAGGGCGGCGTAACCAAGCGGATCGAGGATACAGTGAAGGCCCTGGAGAAGGGCCAGTTGAAGAATGCCCTGGGCCTCACGGATAGGCGGGGCCTGGAGAGACACCATCAGATCGTTGAGGCAGCAGCCCGTACCTGCCTCCAGAATAAAGGCGATAAGGAGGTCTGTAAGAAAGCCATGTCAGAAGCCAGAGATAAGGTCCAGGAGACGATCACAGTGCCGGAGGATGATACCAGCCTCGAGGGGATAGAGGAGATCCTATCAGAGGCGCCGACGGAAACCCCCCAGGGCGAACCCGCCGAGATTACCGACGATGAGGTCTACGAGAATTGTGAGGAGTGCCACATAGCGGAGGCCGCTATCAGGTTCTCGGAGGTCTGTGCCGCACACCCGGAGGATGCCGGTGACAGCTGCCGGGTGATAGCCGAAAAGGTAGCCGATGAAAACACCGAGCCGGCCGACTGGATAAGGACGATGGTCGAAACCGCCGAGGGTGCCAAGGGCGAAGCCAAGGAGAAAATGGTAGCTGCCGTTACTGAGCTTACCGATTACCTCGAGAGAAGAGACAGCCCCTTCCTCAAGGAGATGGACAAGGAGGTCTAAGAATATGGCCAAGAAACAGCCACTATACCCCCACATACCGAAGAGCCGGCAGGCGAGGGTAATTCCCACTGAGCCGAGGCGGCCGCGTGGAGGGGATGAGCTGGAGTTCCTGCCCGATAGCGCGGAGTTCCTGACGCAGACGATTGCGGCTACAGGCTACCGGGGGAAGATAGACAGCGCCTTCCTGGAAGCGATAAAGAGAGTGAGAGGGCGGAGATGATGGCAGTAACTTCAGCACCTCCACAGATACTAACCATGGAGGAATACCGCCGGGACTGGGAGCCTGCCGGCTGGGAGCTCATTACTATCGGACCTACAGCAACCTGGCGGCAGGAGTGGGGGGAGTGGGAGGCAATACGGGATATCGTGCAGAATGCCCTGGATGAAACGGATGCCTACCAGTACGGCTTTGACAAAGAGGGGTTGTGGATTTCCGACAGGGGCAAGGGCTTGGCCGTTGCCGACTTCCTCCTCGGTCCGGCCAAGCTGAAGCCGGATTATGCCCGGGGTAAGTTCGGCGAGGGTATGAAGATAGCCGCCCTGGCCCTGGTGCGCATGGGGTACAAGGTCCATGTCGAAACAGTGGGGAGGGAGCTGTGGATCATCTTCCTGGAGCAAAAGGTCAACGGCCACGTTGAAACCCTGGCTGCCCTGTGGCGACCGGACGGTATCAGGGTAGGCACCAGGTTCCATATCATCGGCTATCATGGCTCTGCCTTTGAGAAAAACTTTACTATCAACCTGCCCAAGTCGGCGATCCTGGCATCGGGCCCCAGCCCGCTCGGCGTGCCGGTACAGCGATTTAACCAGCTCCTCGAGCCCGCCTTCACCGACGGGCCCAAGATTTACGCCCGCGATATCTACATGCAGGACATTCGTAGCCCTTATTCGTATAACCTCTGGGGGTTCGATATGGCTCCCGATCGCCACGGCCCGAAGTCTGAAGGGGATATGTGGGATGACATGGGCCGGCTCTGGTGCTGCGTCACCAATATCACCTTGATGCGGACCTTCCTGGGCATGGTACACTACCCGCCCATCGTAGAGTCGCAAGAGGGTCAAATGATAAACATGACCCGATGGAGGCTGGGCGCGGATGGCGTGACGGGCAAAGGCTACTTTGATTATATCGGAGAAGCCGCAGCGGCATGGAAAATAGCCTGGGAGCGGGAGTTCGGCAAGGACGCCGTAATACGGACCAGTGACCGCTGGGATAACATGGTGAAGCACCTGGGCTACACGCCTCACAGCGTCTCAATGCTTGTGGTGGACGCCCTGGGCCAAGCCATCACCACAGACAAGGAACTCATCGATGCCAGTACAGAAAGGCTCAGGGATGCCGAGATCATTCCTGATGACAGGCTGACAGAGACGCAGCTCGCTCACCTGGAACTGGCCAGGGCGATTGCGAAAAGGGCACACGGCGGGGCATCGGTGCGAGGCGTTTATGCCTCCCTCATTCCCCCGGCCAGCGACCGGGTGAGGACCGCCGGCATGTATAGCCGAAACACCCAGGAGATCTACATCGATCTGAACCAGCTTGATCGGGGTCACAACACCGTAGACACGATCATCCACGAGATGGCCCACCACACCTCGGGGGCTGAGGATCTAACTGAGCCCCACAGCGTCCACATGACCAGGCTGGCTGCCTATGTAGTAGGTCTCACCCATGAGGGCAGCTTCGACGAACTGATGAAAGACATTGTCTGGTAAAGAGAAGAGGTGACAGTATGGCTAAAGAACCTTTGTATCCCCATGTACCGAAAAAAAAGGAACCACAATTCCCGCATGTGCCTGCAGGGCAAACGGCGACCCAAATCGAAGTGAGATTCTGGGATGGCACAAGAAAGTATGCAAGGGATACTGATGAGGCTGTCAGGATTGTGAATGAGGGGCTCGACGGCTGGATGGAGAAAGGTGACAGGATTGAATGGCATTTGGGTGCAGAGAGCGACGATTATGTAGCTGTCGCAACCGTGTTCACCAGAGAAGGAGGACTTACGGACGCTTCAGCTGTGCTCATTTACTCAGACCTCCCCCTGCCTCCAACAGAGTACGGGCATCTGAGGGATCTCCTGGCCATGACAGACTCAGGGCCGCCGGGAAGATTGAAGCTATACCAGCGAGGACCTGACGGGTATCCATTGGGGTCTGATAGACGCTTGCGCGAAGCCTACGGGCCAATCCCTGACCCCGACCAGCCCTTCTGGAGCGGGAAAGGCTGGCTCAAACCGGCCAGGATATATGGCTGGCAGTGGTCCGATGACTACCATCACTGGCGAGCTTTCGTCAGGTTTCCGGACGGGACCGAAACATGGACAAGCCCGCAGCATCGGGCCGAGGGCAGCCTGAAGGACTTCCTGGCCAGGACCGAGGGCGACCCCATAACCAAGTACTGCTGTAGCCAGTGCGGGGAGTGCGCACCGGCGGATCTGCTCGAGGAGGGCCGGTTCTTTGACAGAATATCCTGGCTCCGGAGGCATTATGATAAAAAGCACCCCGGCATGTGGGGGGAAATGTCACCGATGACCATTCTGGCTAAGACCGAGCCCGGCCCCTTACCGACCAGGGACGCAGTTGAAATAGGCTCCTGGCAGGAGCGGGACCGCCTGGGGATATGGATAACCGATAAACGTACTGGCAAGACCATCGCTGAATGGTGGGACGAGGATGCCAGAGAGATGTTCGAGCAGGGCTGGTTCAAGCCGGGTGTCCCCCAGCGCGACATTGACAAGCCATCCAGGGCGTTTTTAGAGAGTGTCCTCGATTATGCCGAGAGCGTGGGGTTAATTGCCGGACGCGGCGAGTATATGGCGCAGACGGTAAAACCCGAGCACCGCAGCCTGCTTGACCTGGTCGATGAGCCCCTCCCTCCGGAAGCCTATTGAGGAGGGGCCTTTATGGCTAAAGAACCTCTGTATCCCCATGTACCGAAGAGGAGGGAACCGCTATTTCCTCATGTGCCTGCGGGGCAGCAGCTAGAGAAGGACAGGATACAGCCAATCAGCCCCGAAGAGTTACCTGTTGCACGACTGTTAGAAAAGTGGAGTAAAAGGGTGCGAAACTCGATGTTGGCCTTGAGGGACATTGAGGCTCTCGGACCCGATTATGATACGGACGATTGCAAAGAAGCACTGCAGGATTACAAGGATATTATCCGGCCTGATTACGATAACCAAGAAGAGTATCAGGAAGCCAGAGACGAAGCATGGGACAACTTCATAGAAACCTTACAGACGCTGGCAGACGAAGAAGGAGCCGAAGCAGCCCCCTACTGAGCGGAGTCGATTATGGCAAGAAGAGAGCCTTTGTATCCCCATGTACCGAAGAGGAGGGAACCGCTATTTCCTCATACGCTCGGAAGCCAGCGGGCAGAAGCTCAATTCATTAAAGTTGGTGAGCGAGTTCGCTACATTCGAGAACTAGGCAGGTCACGCCGGCAAGACTGGCCAGAGGGAGCTTGGCTGGAATATGGAGTTGAAGGTGTGGTTACGGAGTTTCGCCCTGGCAGCCCTGCAGTAACTGTCAAGGGGGAGCACTTCGAGGGTATGGAACCCTGGGCAGTTGTCACTTGGGATAATGGCGGCGACACTGCCATTGATGCCGAGGAAGAAGGCGAACACTGGGAGAGGATAGGTTCGATAGACCTTCTGGCCAGGACCGTAGGAGGTAAATAATGCCACAATATCCGCACGTTCCGAAGAGGCGAGAGCCTCTTTATCCTCATGTGCCGCGGGGCCAGCTTGTGCCACAGACAGTCCAAGAAGATGCTGCCTTCCAGTGGGATAACTCGCTCTTTGTTGAGAAACACCATGTATTACTTGGAATAGGTGAACCGCAGACCTATCACGATGTTTCTTTCCGCAAGCTGCCCGACTCGGTACAGCAGAAGGTGTCGGATTATTATCAAAGGGTGAGCACGGGGGGCTACTACTACATGGGCGGTTGGAAGCCCGGAGACCATGCCATATACTCGGACTTCGGTTTGCGATCTTTGTATATCGTGCAAGTCCTCCCGTGGCCAGTGAATATCGAGGAGCAGATTACCGTTGGCGCCTTTGGTGGGATAGAGTGGAAAGACCCCGAGGAGCGAAAAGGCGGCTCTGTCAGGGCCAAGACTGTTGACACCACCTTGGCCGGCTGGGATACAGGAGGTCGGGTGGAGCCGTGGAACGAGGTGGGGACGGAGCACTACTACAATTACACTAACCTGTACCACAATATCAACGACCTTGTCAGGCAACAGGGCTATACCTATCCGCATGTGCAACAGCGCATCATGCGGGATATGAGGGCTCACCCTGGCTGGGAAGTCCTCAAAGAGTACGGCTTGCTCAATCCGGAAGAGGAGAGCAAGAGACGCGAGAAGCAACGAATGACCCTCAGAGAGAGAGCTGAGTATCTGCTGGAGAATGACCTGCGTCAAAAGGCTTCGCTGGATGAGATAAACTTTATAATCACAATGCTGCCACACCGGGAGGGTATCCCCAGTGTCGGGAACCAGGTGCGGCAGGACCTGCGTGACCTTCCCCTGTTCGAGGCTATCGCCGAATGGGTAAAGCCCGGTGCAGGGGCCCTGGCAGACGTTGATACCCACCTGGCCAATGTGGCCGAGGCAATGATTGAGCGATACGAGTACCAGTACCATCTCCAGACAGTAAGGAGGTAAACCATGGCTAAAGAACCTTTATTCCCGCACGTTCCGGAAAAACGAGAACCCCTTTATCCTCACCGCCCCGCAGGCCAGGCCACGGCTATCCCTCCCCAGTACCGCGGGCTGGTCGACTATATCGACGAGCCGCTGCCGGAATTCAGCCTGATGGCAATAGAGGCAGAGGAAGGGGAGCGCAAGATTGACGCCGTGCTGCGGGAGCTCAAGAACGGCGTGGATACCATTCAACAGAGCGATAACTTCCGCCTGTTTCTCACCACCATGGCCAAGTTCCACGACTACAGCATCGGCAACCAGATCCTCATAATGATACAGATGGAGGAGGCCACCAAGGTAGCGGGCTATAATACCTGGAAGGACCTCGGCCGGCAGGTGAAGAAAGGGGAGAAGGGCATCGCCATCATGGCGCCCATAATGCCCCCCAGGGCGGGCTGTCCTGAGTGCGGCGCCAAAATACCCAGGGGGTCGAGATATTGCCCGAAATGCGGGCACAAGGTTACGATTGACGAAGCAGGCGAGGCCCCGGTCTTTTTCAAGGCAGTCTCCGTCTTCGACATCAGCCAGACCGAGGGCGAGCCGCTTCCGGAGTTCGATGTGCCGGCGCTTACCGGCGAGGCGAATGAGAGGCTCTTCTCCGCAGTATTGAACCTGACCGCGGACCAGGGGCTGGAGGTTAGCTTCGAGCCAAAGCCCGGCCTGGATCCGGCTCTCAAGGGATTTTATTCGGGTACTACCATCTGGGTCCGGCCGGAGGAAGACAGGGCACAGCAGCTCAAGACCCTACTCCACGAGACGGGGCACTACTTCTCCGAAGGCGTGTTTCGCCTCCCCAGAAGCGACGCCGAGACCATTGCCGAGAGCGCTGCCTATGTTGTCGGTGCTCACTACGGCTTTGACAGCGGCACTCGATCATTCCCCTACGTGGCCCTGTGGGCGCAGGACGAGAAGGTGCTGAAAGCGAACCTGGCCAGCATACGCAAGGTGGCCACGACAATGCTGGAGGGTTTGGAGAAGACGATCTCCCCATTGAATACTTGACAAAAAATACCTTGCATGCAACAATCGAGGGGCCGTCTTAAATGACGAGTACTCTTAAAGGAGGAAGGCATAATGGCAGGTATTTCACTCTCAGCAGCTGGCAACGCAATCGTCTACCCCGCGGTACCCTGGAGCAAACGGCTCTTCTCCCTGAAGACCCGCAGCTTCCCCAAGGGTTCGGTACCCCGGCACCTGGTCCCGTTCCTCTTCAAGAAAGGTGGAGTCCCCGCGACCTGCGCAAGGGAGACCGCCGACAAGAGCGGCGCGGCGAGAATTCATAGTATGAATAGTTGCGTTTCCGCCGCTTTGAGGAAGTAGCAAGTAAGGGAGCACGCCAAAAAGGAAGGCAAGAGGGGCGGTATTATTACCGCCCCCCTCTTCATTTACAGAACAATGGCAAAAGAACTCAGGATCATCCTCAAAGAGCAACCGGTGGGCCGGGAGGCAACGCCCTGGCTCGATCCGCAGCGGGAGAAGTTCGCCAGGGTAGCCGGTGAATGTAAAGAAGAATTCAAGGACTCCAAGCTGCGGGGCGCAGACAAGGTCCGCGCGATGAACCGATGGACGTCTGAAAGACTCAAGGAGTAGCGGGCTCATCTTCCGCTGCCGGCAGAACCATGAACGGGACGTTGGCCAGGGAGAGCTTCGGGTGATAGGTGAGGCGCTTGAGTTCTACTTCACCCTGGGGGTTCAGCTTCGAGCTGTCGATGATGACGTTCTCAAAGTTCCACTCACCGCGGAGTCTCTTTTTGTACCGCGAGCACCGGAAGGTGAAGGACTTCTTCTCAGCGAAGACAACTATCTCATATTTGAGCCGCCTGATATAGACTTCCGGGATCTTCAGCTCCTCATCGGGACCTGCTTCCCACTGGTGCTGTTCATTGAGGTCTACAAGGCCTTCCGGGTGTTGCTCGGTCATATGCGCACCCTTCTCGCTACCGCTCTTAGTCTTTCGCCTCAGGGTCCACATTTTGGGCGAGTAATTTAGCCACCAGTACCTTTTTATCCTTGCTGGTACTTATTCCATTTTCTCGACACATCTGCTTAACCACAGGGCCAAGGCAGGACCGGTCTATGTCAATAATCCTTTCAAGTAACTCGCCATGTATGCCTCCAGGAAACAAATAACCCACTTCGTTGTTCAGGTGTTCCTCCGTTGTCAGTTCCTCCTCTTGAACCCTCGAAGATGTCCCTCCCCTCTTGGTGGCCCGGGGTGGCCCTGGCTTGGTTTGTCTCTCCTCAGCCTCAACTTCAGACAGTAACCCCTCCAACTCCTCGGAATTCCCGCCGTTGGCCTTCACGTTTTCTATGAGGTCGTTGAGTTGGCCCTTGTCCAATCTGAGCGTGCCTGCCATATTACCCCTCGCTCCCCCACCCCATCGGTCCGGGGTTTCATGGTTCAAATTATAGCATAAGCATGCAACGTGGGCTGCACTTGACAAGCCCTATCCTGAGTGCTATTTTACCTTAGGGTTTTCAGTACACTTTGTCAAGTATGCTGAGGGGGTAACAAATCATCCCTTTTCGGAGTTAGATATAGTGAGACTTATAGAAGGAGGGTAATAAACCAATGGAAAAGGGAGGAGTAAGGGGATACTGGACACCAGAGCAAGAGTTAAGATGGGGAATGCGTATCCTTGCGGCCCGGAACTTCGCTGAGACACACATGGCTATGCTTTTGAGAGATACTATGAAATATGACTGGCGAAGTAAAGAGAGCCGGAGACCAAAGGCTCAAGCAAGACTCCGGATAGCCCTTGCCAGCGATGCGAATCTCAAAGAACTCGCTGAGTTAGAGGTGTCGATAGAAGAGAAGAACCCCGGGTGGATACCCGGACTGGATAGAGCCTTAAGAGTGACGGAAAGATTTGGAGAGTTAAAGGAATTGCGGGCCAAAATAAAGGAAGAAGGAATTAAAAGCATCGATCTAGAGGTAGCAAATGCGAGTTGACGCTAGGGCAATGAAGGACCTGCGGGGGTTTATGACCATCGGCCAGATCCGGCAGATGATCGACTCCTGCGACAACCTTCGCGACAAGGTCCTTATCCAGATGCTTTTCGCGACCGGCATGAGGGTGTCGGAGCTGGTCAAGCCCACGAAGGGAGCCAACCCGGTCCTCGGCCTCCGGACCGATAATGTCCTCTGGGGCGAGAACGCCCTGATTATCCGCCATGCCAAGAGGAAAGAGAACCCGCCGCGGCGGATCAACGTCGACCCGGGTACCCTCCAGCTCCTCCGTGAGTACCTGGAGAAGCGGCCGGGAAAGTCGGACTACGTGATACCGATTGGTAGGCAGATGGCCTACAACATCGTCAGGGAAGCTGCCGAGCGGGTAGGGATAATGGAAGTTGGCGACCCCCTGGTGTCCAAGAGGAGACACCCGAGCCCTCATAAACTCAGGCATAGCCTCGCGGTCCACTCTGTCCGGAAAACCAAGGGCAACTATGCCGACCTGATCAGGCTCCAGGAACAGCTCGGGCATTCCAGTATATCGACGACCGCCAGCTATGTCCAGTTCAGCGACGAGGAGCAGCGGAATTGGTACGACGGTCTCTGGAAGGAAGAGGAGAAGGATGAAGAGTCCCAGTGAGGACCTTCAGCTTAAGGTCCTCTTTGTCACCAACACACTTGAGATAACCGCTGCCTATCTCAGGGGCGACCCTGTAGACGACTTGTACGGGGGCCCCTGGGAAGAGGTGCCGGCAGCCGATGCACCGAGCGGGTGAACAGTAGTCTGATACCGTGGAGGTGAGCATGGCACGGATCGAAGTATCACAACAGGCCGACCTTCAACCGGTTCTTGATGGAAGTAGACCCGGAGATGTCATTGTCGTCGGAGCTAGGGTATATCTGATTGAGGGGCTACGGTTGCCACCTTGTACCCTGTTCCCGCGACAGGGTAATGACACTTTTATCATCGCCGTGAGACGAAAACGTAAGCACAGAGTAGTAAAGTACTGTGGAGAGAATCATTGAAGGAGCGGTCGGTGCGGGCAGGACGACTGGTAAGTCACCGGTAGCCATTGGGCCGGAGATACAGGGTTCGGTTCCCTGGCCCGATACCACCGAAAGGGGGAGCATTAGATGACTGATGAAGTAAAGATAACCAGGCAACGAGGGGGTAACCATCACCCGTTATCGGTGAGGTTATTCATCCTGGAGCACCTGGAGAGCGTCGGCGAAGACTACATTGCGTCCATGCACCGAGCCTTCAAGGACGCCCTCGACCGAGTCGCCCTGGAGAAAGGCCGGCGTAGACGCTACCATAAGCCCCGCTACCACAGCTTCGAGGTGAAGGTGAACATGCTGGCCAGGGAGGGCTTGGTGGAGTTCACCGGACGGGAAGAAGAGTCGGATCGCCATCAGTTCGATAACTGGCCGGTCAAGCCGCTGCGCCGGTACTACCGGCTGAAGTAGAAAGGAGTATCAGAAATGAAAACCATTAATCTATTTAGCGTGACCGTAAAGCCGAATGAGGGTGTGAAGGTCGAGTTAAAAGAGGGGTATGAGAAATGCTTAGCCTTCTACCCAGTTGTTAAGAACGCACCCCTTTACACAAATGTTCATTTTCTGGATGCTCAGTTGGCAGGCCGTTCTCTTACGTGCATTAATAATGACGACGCCTATGAACATGAGATTTGGATAATACAGTATAACCGCCCCCTACCACCTATCTTCCAGATAGAGCCTTGGCAGATACTAATAGTAGGGGAACTAAAACCAATTCACGCTGGTACTGCCAGTTGAAACGCTAGGCAAGGTGTGTAATTGGCGTTACATGTACTGTGAGGTGGTAAATGGATAGAAGAACGTATAATAAAACTACCGAAAAGGAGTTCATTGGTCGCAAGGTCAAGAGTATTAGAGCCCTGAAAAACGGCCTTTATCGCTTCCCTGCCGGCATGGTCTTTACCATCCAAGGAAAGCAGGGCGGCTTCGAGCTATTAAGCGATCCTTGCCCCCATTGTGGTATCCAAGCCTCTGTCAGCAAAGTGGAGCCGCAGGCTGTCGAATTTACGGACCAAGAGACTCTTTGGCCAGCATTAGCCGCCGAAAGAATTTAGACAGTAGTCTGATACTGTGGAGGAGGTAGCATGGACTGGAATAACATCTGGATATGGCAAGACCATGAAGACATCGAACTGGTGAGGGCTGCCTCAGTTGAGGGAGCAGCTGAAAAGATGGGGCGCCCCTGTGCTCACATCCCGTGGATAAGCTCCCTTGAGGAGTGGGTGCAGTACCACCTGCATGAATGTGTTCCGGCAGCCGATGCGCCGGCGGGTGAACAGTAGTCTGATACCGTGAGGAGAAACATGGCTAGCAATAGGGGCACAAATCGGAGCGCGAAGCTCCTCGTAGGGGCACTCATAATGTGTCTTGGGCTTTACCCTGCCGCTGAACTCACCAGAGTAATCTGGGCCATCAGCTATGTATATGACCCGAGTCGAATGGCAACGTGGATTCTCGAAACAGTCATCATCTGGCTCCTGTATTCTTCAATCATACCGGCTATGATCTATTTCGGTAGATTGCAAGTGGGCGATAACCCACCATCTGATACTGTGGAGGAGCTATGAAGGTCTGGTACCCACAAGCCAGAGTAGGGATTGTCAGGAGAGCTAAATTTGTGCGGTTTTCCTGGAGACTAAGGAGGTGAATTGATGATCTACTGCCCAAAATGTAAGAAAACCACAACCAGCACAACCCATCAGTACCACGATTCTAAGGGTAAGCTCATCCGGACCGAAGGGGTCTGTGATACCTGCCAGCAGACCCAAGTGGTTCGGCACTACCAGCCGAAAAAGCGCATCGGCTCGGGTCCCGCGTTTGTACAGTAGTAAAGTACCGTGGAGGTAGATATGGTTCTCGAGAGCGACCTAAGGCACATTGCTGCATTGGAGAGGTACATCGCCTGCAAGAAAGGTGAGTTTGCTGATGACGAAGATGCCTGCCGGGGGTGTATCCTTGACCCTGAAGTTAAGTGGACTCCGGAGGAGGCACCGGACAGCCCTGCTCAGATTACGCTCAGGATAGCTCCCTGCTGGTTCCTATCTGAGTTATTGGCTGAGGTTGTAAAAGAGGAGGTCAGGTTATTGAAGGCTGACCTGAAGCCGAGAAATGGTGTGCGGTGCAGTGAAGTGCGGTGAAGCCGAGAGTTGTGCTGGACTGAGCTGACGTGAAGCCGAGAATCGTGGTGGCTTGTAGTGCGGTGGAGTGAAGCCGAGTGATGTTATGTGGTGATATGAATTGTCGTGAAGCCGAGATGTGAGATGTTCTGTGGTGAGATGGGATGAGGTGAAGCCGAGAAGTGGCATGGAATGAGCTGAAGCCGAGAACTGTGCTGTAGTGGGGTGAAGTGAAGCCGAGAGGTGGAGTGAGATGGCGTGCGCTGAAGCCGAGAAGTGGCATGGAATGAGCTGAAGCCGAGAAGTAGAAGAAACCCCTCCTCGATGAGGAAGTATTGAGGAGGGGTCTCTTTTTGCCCTCCAGACCATCACCATCATACCCGGGTTGTCAAGGGGTAACGCCCGTGACCTACCTGTGACCTGGTCTAACCTGGCCAAGAAGGAGCAGGGGTTGACACCCTAATCTTTTTCTGCTATTTTGTACACGTACTGTGGGAGGGCGGCCGGAGTTCTTCGGTTGAGCCAAGCAGAAAGCTTAGTGGTCCCACGGTACGTGACTTAGACAGCCAGAGAGGGGGCGGAATAAACCGTCCCCTCTCTCTTTGTCGATATCGTGTCTGTGGACTGCCCTGGGTTGCCACGCTGGAAAGTTCCACGACTGCCGGACTTGCCAGACCGGCAACTCCAGACCGGTGACTCCAGAACGGTAGTGACAGACCGGTGACTCCAGACCGGTAGTGACAGACCGGTGACTCCAGACCGGTAGTGACAGACCGGTGACTCCAGACCGGTAGTGACAGGCAGGCTCCCGACCATGACCACCATCACCACGACCACCACCACGACCATCACCACGACCATCACCACGACCATCACCACGACCATCACCATCACCATGACCACCACCATGACCACCATCATTTTAGCCTCAACTTGACAAATTACCGGAAACCCTTTAATGTTAGTAGATAAAGCTAGTTCTACGGAGTTTACTTTACTGACTACTGTATAATTAGCCTCAGAACTTTAACAATTGAATAGACCAGAATTGAACGCTTGCCCTAGTCTCATATAAGGAAAGGGGGAACTGACCATGACCACACTCATAGACAGACAAGTTGCCGAGACTAAGGCGAGAGGCCAACGGCTAAAGCAAAGCCTACCGGCCTATATGCTGGCCGGTGGCAAGGCTCACCAGAGAACCACCAGACCGACTAGACGGAGCGGGTCAGACAGTGAGGCCAGAGACCGGATAGAAGCAACCTATGACGGACTTGAGGGCGACTGGCGGGACTGGCTTGACGTGTCCAGACGGTACGAACGCAAGATACCACGTCAAGACCGGCTAGACTTCAGGCACACGCTCATACTGAGACTGGCAACCATGAGACAACGGACAGGCAAGGTGCTGGACGTTCGGCAAGCTAACCGAGTGGCAAGCTACTGCGTGGCAGACTACTATTATAGTGAGGCAAAGCTACACCGGAGCCTTGATTGTAAGCACTGCCCAACCACAAGACGGACGCACTGTGCCAGTCACAACCTATACTCAGAGTGCCCTAAAATCAGGGACGTTATCAGCCTAGACGCCGAGTACACCGACAACAACGGCAATACCATCACACTGGCCGATACCATAGCCGATGATGAGGCCATAGACCTTGACCTCTGGATTGACGCCTATACGTGGCTGTCAGGCTGTCCGGTAAGGGCAGTAGACATAGCCTATAAGCTACTGGCCGGTCTGAAGCTATCAGGGGCAGACCGAAAGTACCTATGTAAGATAAGGAAACGAGAGCAAAAACCCTTGTTCTAGGGGTAACAGAAGTCACCGAATGGGAGTTATATATAGTGGAAGCACCGTCAGGGCTAGCGTATCGCAGTCTGACGGTAGCTTACTACTAGGTGAAGCTCGGAGAGTTGCCCACTCTCTGAGGGACGCCAAAGGGGTGACTAAAATAGAACAACTGAATATCGGGGGCAAGCGTTCTGGTAATGGCTTTGTGGCTCACAAGGCTATACTGGTAGACGCCCTATCAAGGGCGTTGTCCGACAGGGTCAGTATTATGGAGTACACAGTCGGACGCAAGGGGTTATTGGGATACCTGAAGGCATTGGGCGGAAACGTGGTCAAGATGACGCCGTCCAATGGCAGTGATAGCGACTCGCATACTGCCGGCAAGTGCCTAAAGGTTGTCTGCGGTGCTACAACTGGCCACCTTTCAGATAGTGAGTGGATTGACGAGAATACGCCGGTCACTCACTGTCAGGTCAGGGTAAGCCCGTCCAACTCCGTCAAGCCCAATGTCGGGGCAGTAGAACTGGCCGATGTTCTGGCCAGAGTCCTGCCGTTCGTGGCAAAAGAGGACACACGTCCGACACTCCAATGTGTCAACTTTGTGGCAAAGGACGGCAAGCTCACGCTAGTCGCTGCCGATGGCTACCGGCTGGCAATTGAGAGCCTTGACTATGATGACGGAGAGGGACATGCCTTGATAACCCTTAACGACCTGAAGGGCATGGTAAGTGCCTTACGGAGAGCAAAGCGGGCAAGGGTCAGTTTTGAGAAGTCTGGAGAGAGCCTTGACGGTGACAGTCTGGTGATTGACACCGAGCTAATCCGCTATAAGTGGATGGGTTATCAGGGCAGTTTTCCCGACTATGACAAGCTGATACCAACGGAGCATAACACCGTTGTCCACTTCGACACCGTTGAGGCACTCAAAGCGGTCAACGCCCTCAAGGCACTGTCCGGTAACGGTAACGACAATCCGGTTGACCTCACCATCGGTAACGGCAAGATAGTCATGGCCAGTCCTGAGGACAAGGGACAGGCGGAACTGGTGGCCGATGCTGACGGTGAGGGCAAGGTGAGGCTAGACGGCACGTACCTAGCGCAGGCACTCAAAGCCTGCGGGGGAATGGTAGACCTGAAGCTCACCAACGGTCATTCTCCGGTACTCTTTGCCAGCAACGGCTACCGGCTGGTAGTCATGCCGATGATGACGGCTGAGGCTAAGGCAGAGACCGAGACACCGGCAGAGGCCGAGACACCGGCAGAGACCGAGACACCGGCAGAGGCCGAGACACCGGCAGAGACCGAGACACCGGCAGAGACCGAGACACCGGCAGAGAAGCCAAAGAGAGCCAGACGCAACCGAGTTAAACAGCCGGTTGCGGTATAGCCGATAACTGCCTTGACCGTACATACGCATAAGGGCGAGACTGCCAGACTGCGGGTTGCGGGTATTGTGACGCATAAGGCGTGATTGCCAGACTGCTACTGGCGGTCAAGGCGGTTATCACCGAATAGAACGCTTGCACCAACAGAAACGAGAAAAAGAGGTTCTCTTAACCGAGAGCCTCTTTTTTCTTTTTTCCAGAACTTTGGGCACAGGCTCAAGGAACGGGGGCGGGTTCCCCAGTGTTCCCGCACCCCTTTTTTACCCAAAAACAGAGTGCCGACGCCCGACGGCAGTGCAGGACGCACGACGGCAGGGACACTACCAGCGGTTGCGTACTCTTGGAAGTCCAGCGTGGCAATTGCAGGGTACGGATAACGACCGCCGGAAGTAGGCACACAATATCTTGAAAGGGGGCAACACTATGGCTATCAAGTGGAGTCCTCTGGCAGTGAGTGAGGCGATGGACAAGATAGAGACTCAGGTCAGCCTGGCCGAGTCCTTCCTCCAGGAAGCCCATCGCATCGCAAAAGAGTCGCTAGACATCCCCAACTTGCCCGAGTATATGGGGCAGTACATCCGCAACTTGTCGGATATTACAGGGGGAGCTGTCGGCTCAATGCGGGAAGTCATCAACAAGACTCGCAGTCACCTGCCAGAGAAGGAACTCGCCAAAGATAAGGCGAGGACAGACCACGGTAAGCAGCAGTCGCTTCTAGACGGCTGACCAGGCTTACCCACTTCCCCAGTTCCGGTGACAGGGAACTGGGATGAGCGGGTAAGCTCAGAAAGGAGGTGAAATCTCTTGCGCCCAACGGACAACAGAATAGACTTCGTGGTCACCCTGGCCAATGGTGATAAGGTCGATGTCGCCTATTACCCGGACTTTATCAACCACCTGGAGTTCCGGGGGAACATCTCAGAGACGGGATACCGTTCTGAATTCCCGTTCCCTTATGAAGACCGCCCTTCGCTTGACGAAGTGAAGGAACTAGCCCGGGGACTGGCCCAGGAACTCTACGATAAGAACCCCGCGAAGCATGGCACTATGAAAACTCTCTTCTAGCGGGGGAGCACAGAACCGCAAAGGGTAACTATGCCCAGGAAAGGAGGTGAATACAAATGCGAAACCAGCTTGACCTGTTCAGTGGGGTCGAGATGGTAGAGCCAGAGCCTATGACTGAGGTCCGGCTAGGACGCCACTCCGCAAAGATACCTCTCCGCAAGATGAGGCGAGAGGCCTGTGGAAGGCTCCTGGAAATCCTCACCGAGCTGGAAGGGAAGGCTATCTGGGTCGGCTTGTATGAGACTGGGGGACACTTCTTTGTTAATAATCTCAAGCTCCCCAGACTCCAGTTGGAATACCACCCTTACAGGGCCAATGACGATTCTAACTTCATCCCCAGCGTCATAGTCCTGTGGGGAAGCCGCAGCGCTCAGGTGAGAATACACACCGATTACCTGGTGGCGGTCCGCGAACAGGAATACCAAGGCTACTGGCTCTATCTCCTGGACTTCCGCAACGGCTTCTATGACTCGAAGCTGGACCAGTGGCACAGCCACTATGCGTGCCTGCAGCTCTCCATATTCAAGGACTAAGGGTAACTATGCCCGGAAAGGAGGTGCATTATCAGCACCGAAGTAACAGACCGCGCTTGTGCAATTTTGCAGGCGACAAACGATGGCGACGACCTCGACCCTCCCGACCTGAAGCTCCTGGAGAACGCTGTCAACGGTTTCCTCAATGAGCTAGGCGAGGCTGCATTTGAAAAGCTCTATCAGAATGCCTTACGTGGCTACACGAAGCCGTGGTTTCACGGTATCGAGAATATGACCATCGACAATACCGGCTACGTGAAGTGGAAAGGCACCGTAGTCGAGCACTACACCCTCTCATGGGCCTATTCCATCGAGGCGAGGGGCCAAGCTCTCGAACTGGCCAGGCGGTGCGTTATCCTGGAAGCCAGAGGGGAAATGCCGACCATGGCCAGGACCATCTGGACGTGGGAAGAATAACATAAGAAAGGAGTTGACAAAGTGCCACAACAAGAAAGTGGCAACTGGAAGCCTCACAACGTCAAAGCGTTGGAAGCGAACGCCACCCTTGTCTTCAAAACCGGCGACATTCGCAAGCTCAACAAGGCGACCTATAATTTCATCGTCGGGCACATGGGTTTCATCGCCCACTACGACCTGGGCGGCTTCCAGTCTGCCTACCGAGATATCAAGCTATTCGGGGAGATGCTCCAGACATCGGAGCATTCACGGGACCCCGACTATAACCTGAACTGGGCCACGCGCTACGAGGAAAGCCTCACGTTCAACGTCGGGTACGGAGAGCCGTACTGCCAGAGCATTGCCCAGGGTATCCGTGCAATCGTGACCACCGCCAGGCAGCAGTCAGAACAACCAAGACTATCCCTGGTTTAGGGAGAAAGGAGGGAGAAAATATGGTTACAGGTTTCGCCCTGGGTCTATTGGTGACGACCCGGGGAGTCAACGACCTGGTTGCCGAGAGGCCGGATTTCGCCAAATTTACCATAGAGAGCCTTGCCCGCCATCGGCAAGGGGACTGGGGAGACCTCAGCATCGAGGACAAGAACGAGAACGAGCTAAGCCTCAAAGAGGGATACAGGCTTCTCTCCGCCTATGAAGCCGAAGGTTTACCCAAAATCTGGATAATCACTGAGGCGGATAGGTCGGCGACCACTATCCTGTTTCCCGACGAGTATTAGCCCACTCCAATAATCCAAGAGAAAGGAGGGTGACAAAGTGATTAGAGCACACGATGTAGTCTATCTACTGACTAGAGAGGATGTCCTGTCTTGTGCCAGGGAAATGGGTATCCCTGAAGAGGCGATAAATGATGATATCCTCTACAAAGTCAAGAAGGGACTCGAAGGGGCCTGGGAAGGATGGACGGAAGTCATCAAGGAAGCTATTAGTCAGGCCCTGAAAGACTAAAGTGAGTGCTAGACCCGCTCCCGCTTGCCGGTGACGGTTCACCGGCAGGCTGGAACGAATAGCGAAAGGAGGAGAACATTGGAGCAGACACGGATTGACCGCTACCTGCAGGTCGGCGGTCTGAGGTGCCCTTTCTGTGACAGTGACCAGATCGAGGGCAACGAGTGGAACGCGGACTCCGGCTCTGCCACACAAGAGGTAGAGTGCAACGACTGCGGCGAGTCCTGGCTCGACGTCTACAAGCTCGTCAGTATCGAACAAAACTGAAGGAGGAAAACATTGCCCGAGTACAAAGAGATAGAGGGCCAGTGCGGCACCTGTGGATGGGCTGTTGGTTTCGATTACGCCGATAGTCCGTCAGGTCCGGAGGACGGGGTTCATTGTGCCAGTGCCGACTACGCCAAGGAGCTGGGCGTCTATGAGCACGACCCCTCCCTGGAGGAGTTTCGGGAGCTAGGCTACATGCAGTTCTTCCGACTGGAAGTCCTCGCAGAGGAGAGCTTCCGCTGCCCACACTGGAAACCGAAGAATACCACAGAATAGAGATGAAAGGAGGTGTAACAACTGAATAACAAGCGTCACTGGACCGGCCAGGAAGACGCAGTACTCCGGGAGCATTACCGCGGTGATAACCGCTGCCGGGCTACCCTAGAGGCCCTTGCCGTGCTCTTCGACAGGAACCCCTATACGGTGAGGTCAAGGGTGGCCACACTCGGTCTTCCCCAAAAGCACCCGCGATGGAACCAGGACGATCTCGACTACCTCAATGAGAACTACGGCCTGAAGTCGGCAGTGGCGATCGGCGAGCATCTGGGGAGGTCAACCAACGCCCTCAAGATTATCTCCCTTCGGCGACTCGGTGGCCACAACCAGAGGGCTAATATCTACACCGCGAGAACGGTGGCCGCCGTCCTGGGCGTGCCCTGAGGCAAGACAGTCATTGACTGGATGAACCGTGGGTTCATCAAGGGCACGAGGGCACCGTTCAGCTACGGGTTGAACCGGGTCTGGAGCTTCGAGTACGAGGCCATCATCGAATGCATCCGGAAGCGTCCATGGTTAGCCCATATAAAGAGGATGGAGCAGAGCTACTTCCGTACCGTCGCCCTGGAGGAGTATCAGTCTAACCCCTGGTACACCTGCGGGGAGGCAGCCCCCCTTCTTGGCCTCGTCGACCACAACGCCGTCCAACGCTACATCAAGAGGGGGTGGCTACGCGCCGACAGGAAACCCGGCGCCGGCGGTCTCGGCCAGTACGTCATCCGGCAGAGGGACATCGACGTTTTCCTGCTCGATGACCCGCGCCCGGGTAACCGGTCCTGGTGGATGAAAGCGGTCAGGAAGCAGACGCTCCGCAGAGAGAGGCAACGCCAATACCGGCTCCGGAGAAAGATGCCCGCCGTCGACTGGCGAGGGCGAGGGACAAAGGTAAAACACTGCCCTGTAGGCCGTGAGTCCTGCCATCAGCAATGCCCGGCCCGCAAGGAATCCCGCTGTTGCTTCCGAAGCCGTACCGGAACGGAGCTTCGGTGGCTAAGACTAAGAGAAAGGAGGTGATTAAATGACACTCCGAGACATCCGAATTGACCCTAATGCAGAGAAGGAAAGGGTGTATGAACAGGTCCACGCCCTCTACCGCCAGGGGAAGTCCGTCAAAGTGAAAGAGCACAAGAGTGGCTTCCCCGCGGTGAGGGTGGACTGTGAGAACATCCATATCCTCACCGACATCATAAGCCTTGAGAAGTGGTGGGCAAAGAAGAAAGAGTGGGAAGAGTGGCAGGCAAAGAAGAAAGCGCAGTAAGGAGGTGACCAAAGACAATTGAATAATAACAAAGCAGAGAAAGGCATTGAGGAGATAGTTGGTGTCTTTACGGACCCCATCATCGTGTTCCCGAGTGGCTGGGAAGATACCCTGCCCGACTGGATCAAGCCCGCCATCACCCTGGAGAGGCTCATCGAGTGTGCGAGGTCCAGCAAGGACGGGCAGCCGACGGCAACCGACGCCGAGGCAATGGCCTACATGTACCCGAGAACCCTGGAGGCCCCCCTCGGCCACGACTGGACAGAGATATACATGTACCTGGGGACGCTGGTATGCCGGCGGCACCAGAAGACCGAGTTCCCCGCGGACATCGCCAGGGAGTCCTTGACCGGCCAGCAGACACGGATGCTCAACGATCTGAAGGCCTGGATATACCAGCGGAGGACTAAGGTGAGGGACGAGCGGCGCCGTGCCGAGAAGCGGGTGGCCAAGGAAGAGGCCGAGCAGCTGAAGGGTGAGCAGATGTTCTTGCCACTTGAGGTTAAATAGAAAGGAGGTTAGTTAGTGCTGAGAGAACAACAAGCAATCCCCGGCATTCCTTCTGCCGTGGATGAACAGATCGCCGTCTGGGAAATGGACAAAGAGGGGAGCCACGCCTTTTTCCATATCATCCCAGTTGTTGAAGGAGAGAATCGCTACTTGACCTATAACATAGATCTTGAGGTCCGTCCCTATCCTAACCCCTTCGGGTTCGGCGGAATGTACGGAGGCGGTGGTTGCTATGATAAGGCTGGCATAAGAGAGAAAGTAAAAGAATTCCGCGGGTACATCCAGCGGTGGCGTGACAAGGGGATGTATAAGGTGGAGTTCAAGAGACTCCCCGAGCAGGTCCGTCGCCCTATTACACACATCAATACTGGAGCGGAACGAAAGAAGGCCGTCGATAAGCAGCCAGCACTGCTTTAAGAAAGGAGGTGATAATCGTGCTTATCCCCGTATTGAGGAGGGTAAGGGCTGTGCTGACAGTCATCGGCCACGTTCCCCTTTGTTTACCGTAGACTAGCAGCTCGGGTCCAGGGTATAATCGATAATCTATGAGTGTGGGAGGAAAGAATGATATGTGGTTACGAGGTATCCGAAATCGTACAGTGCGAGTCAGCACACTTCTTGCTCTCTTTCTTTGTGGCGTCGCTGGTGTACTGGTTGACTTGGACCATCTTTGGGAAGAGAGAGTGGCGCACACGCCTATTCTTATCTTTAGCCTGTGCCTTGGCAGCGCATGTGTTACAAGACTATTATATCGGCTGGTTCTGAGAAAATGAAAAAGGCATTATTGGTATTAGCCTTATGTTGCCTGGCAGCGTTGCCATCTTGTACGCCGGAAGCTCACCTGACTGTGGTTCAGGTGACCTACACCGTACCCAAATTGGAAGTGGTTCACGCTACAACTACAGTGTATGTCCCTTATGAAGTTGAGGTAATTCGGGAAGTTGAAGTCATCCGTGAAGTAGAGAAGATTGTCATAGAGACCGTCGAGGTTCCTGTCGTCGAGTATCTCCCGACGGTGCCGCAGACTTGGGAGAGCCTGACCGAATTCAGGACCTGGTTGGCGGCCAACAATACGACCAGGATACCGGGCGACATGCCGGGTGACAGTGTTGATTGTGACGACTACGCGGAGAGGCTCCAGAGGGTGGCTCTGGAGCAGGGGTACGCGATTTCTACCGCCCTGGTAGACTGGTACGGGATGTACTATGGCATGAAAGTTCGGGAAGCGGGCAAGGGCCACGCGGGGTCTATGGTCCTCATTGAGGGCGTTTACTTTTACGTGGAGCCATACCCGTGGAGTAACTATGTCTGGAGAATAATACAGAGGGACTGATGACAATTCTGATAGTCCTGACCTTGCTCATCATCCTGGGTTGACACTTATGTTATAATTGATAATCTTAGAGTGTGAGAGGAGACACATGGAGAGGAAACTACTCACCAGGGAAGAACTAATGCAACTGCCTAACATCAGCTCTGAGGACAAGGACCTGATCGAGGTCCAACTAATGGATGTTGTAGGTAGCTCCGAGGAAGACCCGAACAACCGACTACGCATGGCAGCCCGAGGCTTCCTGGCCCGGATGTTTATCGACCTTGAGCCAGACGAACAGACCCGCAACGAACTCGACGCGGTCGTAGCGACCTTCGTCGACGGCTGGGCCTGGTGCAAGGAGCACGGCCAGTAAGGACTGGAATGCCAAGAGGGCCCGGGGGTTATTCTCCCGGGCCCTCTTTTTTTGCCCTCCGGCGGTTGACAGACTCCGGAGAGGTGGTAAAATGGAGGCGGTAAATACAAGAGGCGCGAAAGCGCTCAAAGGAGGTGCAGAAGTGAAAGCTAGACTTCTGCCGATGGTCCTGGCGACATTTCTGATTCTAGCCGTACTGCTGGTGGGGGTGCTCACCGACTTCATAGGTACGGATCTGCTTGCGGGGCCCGAGCCAGGCGCCGTAGCAGTACTCACCACCGATACGGCTCCGGCCGGCGTAACGCCCGTCATGCTATCCCTGGCTGATGTGGCAGTGGCACCGGACGCAATTGACAACTCTGTACTCTACGCGGCTATTCTCGGCACGAGCGCATTCGGACTGACCTATCTAACAATAGCATTGCGGTCCCGCAGTTCTGGCCGACAGGTATCGTTCTCAGGGTGGGTGAGGTCCCGTGGTACTGCCATAGTCTAAGCCGGTTGAACCGGCCAGCAGGATACACCTTGGTGGCGTTTCATATTCAATAAAGAAGGGCCCGGGGGTTGTTCCCCGGGCTCTCTTTTTGTCTAAAATACCGAGACCCCTCCTCGATACTTCCCTATCGAGGAGGGGTCTCTTTTTTTGCCCTCCGGCGCGGGATATCCTCGGCGGTTAAGATATCCCGGTTCTGAGGACTCCAGTCTTCGTCAGGCGGCCCCGGACACGTTTCGCTTAACTCGCGGATGGCGGCGGCCAACTCGGCGTCGCTTTCCCAGTCCCGGCTGAACAGGCTCTTGACACTGAGGCATTTATCAAGCCTTGGACATTCCTCCGCTTTCATCTAAACCAGTCTCCCTTGTGTAATACCATCGGTCACTCCCCACTTTTCTGGCGAGTATCTGGGTAGTTTCTGCGTCATAAATACGCTCCACGGCTCCAAAACATCTCACTTCATTTCACATCTCGGCTACAGGTCGTGTTACTAAGAGCCCCCCTTCTCATGAAGGGGGGCTCTCTGGGTTTCCGTGTTGCGCGACGTCCGTCACGCCAAGACTATTTATCAGGCTTAGGTTACTCTTCTGGTCCTGACGATAAGAACGACTACCGCGATGATGAGTACCGCACCGACGGCAACAACTACCCACAGGAGGTAATCAGGTATGACCTGGACCTCTTGCTTGGTCGCTGGGGGCACGTTGAGGATTATCTCAGGTGCCGGTGTCGGTGGCATCTCCTTGACGATTACCGACGGTATCGGTTCCGGTTCCGGTTCCGGTTCGGCGACAGTGGTGAAGAAACCGGTGGTCCAGGCACCAGCGCCGACGGCATTAACAGCCCTGACGCGCCAGTTGTAGACGGTGTCGAACTTGAGCTGCTCCCTGGCTACATGCCCGTTGATGTCTGTGGTGGCACTGTAGTCGATGATAGCAAACTTGTCATCCTGGCCGATTTCCTCGGCAAGAACGAACTCGTAGCTGGTGGCGGTGGCAGGAGCCGTCCAGGTGAAGGTGGGTTTGATGGGCGCTTCCTGCTCACCGAAGGCCGGCATCAGGATTGCGGGAGCAACCGGTGCTACTGCAGTTACCGCGGCTGGCTCTACCAGAGCGAACGGCGTGCCGGACAGGTCCAGGATGTTCGGCGTCGAATTCCCGTCCAGCCTGATCCAAATGAAGCCGCCGAAGGCGTTGATGCCCTGGTTGGTTACAGGAACCCCGAGAGGAGTGAGGTCGCTAACGTTCACCCAGAAGCCCTGGAGATCGCTCCAGACCATAGCCACCGTGTCGGCGGTGATGTTGGTGTTGTAGAACTTGACCAGGACCGAGGCGGCGGCCGTGGTACTCGTGTCTACGAAGTAGACGTCGTAGAAGCCGCCCTCCAGCGCCGGTTCAGGAGTTGCGTCCTGCGGGTTTGCCGGGTAGCTGGCGGCGCCAATGATGGAGCCTGTACCCGGTACCCACGCAGCACCGGTGGTAAGGGTGACCTCAACGTCCACGCCCACGGTCGTGCTGGCGGTCAGTTTGTTTGAGATGGTGGTGACACTACCAGTGGTTGTGGAGCCGGTGTATCCCGTGGCATTTACTCCGGAGTTGAAGTACAAAGCCGGGCCGGCGGCATCACCCCACCAGTTGACGGTGGCGTTCACTATGTTGGCCGTGTTGGCGTCGTTGTTGTCAATGCCCTTGGCGTTGCCGCTCAGGTCATTGAACATCAGGGCGACAAGGCTGGCGTCATCGGTATTGGCAGTGGCGTCGACCTCCAGGATTTCGTCGACCCCGGCCGTGATAACGCTGTTGGTGATGGTGAGTGTTGGCGCTGTTGCCCCCACCGAAGCGACGTTAATGGCCGGCGCAGCAGGGATATAATAGGCGGTAATGGCAACCTGGCCACACCCGGTGATGGTGCTGTCCTTGACGGTGGTCGTGCCACCGCCGATTTCGAGGGCCGTCGCCAGGTTGCTGAAGGTCGTGCCGCCGCTAATCTCAGCTCGGCCTGCCGTGACCTGGACACCGGTCCCGCTGCTGCCGGTAATGGTGTCGGTGCTGATGGCGGTCGGGAAGTAGAGGAAGCCACCAGCGACGTCAATCGCTGTGTCACCACTATCGACTGCGAAGGTGTTGTTGCTGATTGTGAGGCCCCAGGAGTTCACGTCGATAGCCGTGTCATAAATGGGTGTGGTAGGCGCCAGGACGCTCCTGAGGGTGGTGTCAAATGTGCAGCCCGTTATATACGCGTAGCCGTACGGAGGGGCGTAAGACACCACAGCATCGAAGTTGATTAGCTCCTCGGCCTGGGCATTGTAGTAGTACGGAGCCGAGCCCGACTTGCCGATGATGCAGTTCTGGATGACCACCTTGTCAGCAGCGGCCTTGATATCAATCGTGGGTGAGACAGCACCGGCCGCGTTCCTGATGGTGAATCCACTGATGGTCGTTTCCGGCTGGTCGATGGTCCACGCGCCAACGACGATGGTCTCGGCGGCGGTACCGGTGGCCTCAATGGTCAGCTTGGCGGCGTTGGTGTTCGGGCTGTCACTGTAGGTGCCCGGGCCAACCGTTATCTTGAAGCCTTCTCCCGCTGGATAGGCCAGAGCCTGGCTGATGCCCGTCGTGCTGCTGTAAGACATCATCTCTATCCCGGAGGGGTTGTAGAGCCGGACGATGCCGGGAAGCGCACCAACCGTCGGCGCGCCAATCGAGTAGGTCGTCGATGTCACCTCGGTGGTGTCCCCGGTGACATTTGACTTCACCGTCAGGGTGTAGCCGGCAATGGTCGAAGGATTGGTGATGCCGGTGGTAATGGTGATTCGCACCTCGGCACCTTCTCCGATGATGTCACGGTCGTTCACAGTAGCACCAAGACCGCCGATGATGACCTTGATGTAGGCCTTGGAGTAGGTGGTGGCGTCAACGCCGACGAACTTGATCTCATCGCATTCTGGCAAAGGCGCCCATACACCATCGACCCAGCCCGGTCCCGTGACAATACTGCCGGCCACGGTTGTCGCGTTTACGCGGGTGTCGGTGGGGAATGTTATGGTGAAGTAGTCACTGGCACCGGTGCCTGCCGCGGTTACCGTTGGCCCGCTGGCTGGCGCAGCTGCTGTCGGCGACCCAGTCGTCTGGGCCCACGTGCCCACGCCCGCCGTAAGGCAGGTGACAGTCGCTGTTTCACCGATTGCGGCGAACGAGATGACATTCCCCGTGACGGTGCCGGTGCCACTCATCGCATACGATACCGTACCGGAGGTGAGGGTGAGGGTGGCAACATCGGTAGCGGCGACTGCTGTGATTACGAAGGTGTCGCCGATATCGGCCATGGTGTAGGCACCAGAGCCGGGGGTGACCACAGTAGCCGCTACCGTCTGGGCCCACATGCCGTCCGCCGCAGCGGTGGACGTGATAGTGGCTACCTCACCGGCTGCGGCGAATTCGATGACAGTGCCCGAGAAGGAGCCGGTGCCACTCATTGCTCCCGTTACCGTGCCGGTGTTGATGGTGAGAGTGACTATGTCATTGGTAGTGGCTGCGGTGAAGGTCATCGTGTCGCCGATATCGGGCAGGATCCAGGCGCCGGCAAGGGCGGTGACCGCGGAGCCGCCTTTGAGCTGCTTGCCCGTCTGGAAGCGGATGGTGTAGTCGGGGTCCGCCCGGCTGATGGTCGCCTCCCCCGTGGCTATCGTGACCGTCGGCTGCGTGATAGCGCTCGCCATGGGAGCAATAATTAAACTGCTGAGCATGGCCAGCGTTACGGCCACACCCAGCATCTTGGAAAACTTCCTTTTCATGCTTTTTCTTCTCCTTAGATTACTTGTCTCTGTAATATGAACACAATTAGCCTCCAGAAGAGACCCTGCTCTTTACGGAGACAATGATTGTTTCTCAGTATAGCCTGTGGTCATCCATTTACTCTTTCCCTTTCGGGCTTTGTCAATGACACCACCTCCTTTCTGTCTCAGCGGGGGGCGAGCTGCCAAGGAGGAGAGTCGGTGAGCTGGTCGATGAAACAAACTCTGCCGACCCAGGACCCCAGCCCCACCCCTGCTGGACATTAGCACAATTACTGCAATATGTCAACCCCCTTTGCCATAAGGGCAATAATTGTCACTGTTTTCCATCTTCTTTAGAGATTGTTTAGAGTTCCGCCCTGAATATTTAGGCTTTGTTTCTCATCCCAGGAATACGCTGAAATTAGAAGCCAATCCGGAGGTCGTCCAGGATGAGAAAACTGATTTACCCCCTCACCATATTGCTTCTCATATCGCTGCTCCTGCCTTTGCCTGGCGATATCTGCGAGAAGGACGCGGCCCCGCTGCCTTTGCCTGGCGATATCTACGAGAAGGGCACGGCCCCGCTGCTGACAGTCTCCATAGAGGTCCCTGGATTGATAATACCAGCCTCTCCGGGGGATGCCGTCTCCAGTGAGACAGACTCAGATAGCCAGGCTATTGAGCTTAGAAACCCGAGCTTCCAGGAGGTCAGGGACTTTATCCTCAGAGACCCCACCAGCCGCAATAGCTTTGTTCTTTATGAATATGAGTGCCGGCACTTCACCACTACCGTGAACAACAATGCTGAGGCCGAGGGTCTGAGGTGCGGCTTTGTCCTGCTCTGCTTTGACCAGGGACAGCACTCCGTCATCGCCTTTGAGACTACGGACAGGGGCCTGGTCTATATCGAACCCCAGACCGATGCTGCCATCAACCCCGAAGTCGGTGGCCAGTATCAGGGAAGGGAAATAAGAGAGATCCTCATCGCCTGGTGATAGGTGTCCCTCTCCGACGATGGGTGTCATCAGGGGTTGCCTTCCCGGAACTGACCGTTGCCGGCGTGATTATGCCATCGGAAATCTCGAACCCGCACAGAAGAGTGATGAGGCACTTCATTCGGCCTCTGTCCGTCTACTCTTCTATCCAGCCGGCCTTCTCCAGGAAGTCCTGGTAGAATGCGGCGATGTCTTCATCCTGGATTTGAGCGCGTACTTCCAGCAGCGGCAGGGTGATTGCCATGCGGGTTATCTTCTCAATGTCGGGCACTATCCCGGGGTCGTCCGAGCCGTCGCCCGGAGCCAGCCATGAAGACGCTTCATCGAGCTCGTAGCTGTCTATCAGCTTGCCGTAGAATCTTGCCAGGTCTTCGTCCTGAAATTGGTTGGCCGCTTCCGTCAGCACCGAGGAGATACTCTGGTAGCTGTCCGTTATGTTGTCACTGAGGAGGGTTTCCGGCTGGCTGGCATCCCCCGATGTGGCCGCCATCGGAAAGGGGGATGACAGGCATATGAAGAGCACCGTTGCCAGTATTACACCGGCCAGTAATCCGCCTATTGACTTACCCAATACACACCCTCCCCATAGTCATCGCCTGGTGAGTTAGTTATAAGCTCTCCGTCTCCAGAATAAGAACCCTAGCCACCCTACCACTACTAACCCGGCGATAATCCCACCAACCACAGGCCAATTGATGCCTGCCGGCGGGAGGATCTCCTCTACCTCTTCCTCCACTGGCGCTGGTTCCACTTCTTCTTCCACTACTGCCGGCTCTTCCTCTTCTTCAACAACCGGCTCTTCCTCTACTACCAGTACTACCGGTGGGACTTCCTCTTTCTTAACAACAACCGGCTCTTTTTTCACCACTGGAGGTTCTTCTTCCACCACTGTTGGCGGAGTGCCAATCAGGGCGAAGGTGGTGAAGTGGCTAACCAAAGCCGTGATAGTATTGGTTTCGGTATCAACCACGCATTCCAGTTCAATCCACTCACCATCTATGAAGTAGGCTATAACCAGGTCTTCTTCGGAGACGCCTTCGGGCAGGGAATCAGGGTCGTAGGTGAATGTCAGGGTTATTGCCGGGTCAAAGGTAGCCCCGTCAGGGCCGAAGTCATAGACCAGCCCGATAACATGGGCATCCGCGGGCGGCGGAGGCGGGTCATCCATTGTCACCATGGTTATCTCGGGGAGACACTCCAGGTCCTCAGTCAGGCCTACGGTTCCCTCGGGAATAGTGAGGGTGCATAATCCATCATCGGAAGTAGCAGGCACAGATTCAGTGAAGCGACATCCAGCACCAACCATTCCCCTGACATCGGTGGTGCCGAGCTGTGGCTCAGGCGGTGCAGGCGGTGGCGCCGGTGGCGCCGGTGGTGGTGTTGCTGTCGTGAAGCTCTGGTCTAAGCCGTAGCCTGTGCCATCACCCACCGCCTTGGCTCTGAAGTGGTAGGTCGTAGCCGGATTTAGGCCACTCAAGGTAGCATTAAAGGCACCTGTCTGGCTAATCAACACCACTATTGTATTGCCATAGGCTTCTGTGGTTCCCAACTCAAAAAAGACACTCACCGATAGAGCGGTGCCCAGGCTATTCAGAATACCATTCAAGGTGGCTGAGCTGGTAGTTATCGATGACGCGGCACTGGTGGATAGCGAAGGTGGAGTTGCAGGTACGCTTAGATCTAACGTGGTAGGTCCACCTCCAGCTTCAAAGGCGGCTGTCTGACCAGTAGAGACGCCGTTGACATAGAAGGTTATGGTAGCCCCACTCAGGTCATCGCCCTGAACCAGAAGCTTCGGGCTGTCAATGCCGTAACTACCCGCGACGGTGGTAACCGGGTTTTGGGTTGATACAATAGTACCGCTGTCGACCGTAGCCAATACCCGGGAGCCGTCCGGTGCCGCGGTACCGTTTATGGTGACACTACCATAGAAGGCGTGGGGAAGGGCTGGTATACCAGCATAGGCCGGAGTGGCACCAAAGGTCAGTAGGAAAGACAGAAGTATAAAGATAAGGATTTTCTTCATGATTTTTATCTCCTTTGGGGGGCTTCGGTAACCCGAAGCCCCCCAAGTAAAAGCTATTCTGGAATCACTCCAAAGCTCTTGTCAGCGTTCATGTAAACCCAGTAGCCGTCAAACGGATTCAGCGTTGTTTGCCCAAGAGCGAACCAGTCTTGCACACCAAATGTAGCCAGGGTAAAGCTCTCGGTATGCTGGTTGTAGTTCCCCTGGCTTACCAGTGTCGCCAAGCCTACTCCCTGCTCCTCGCCTACGTCAATATAGCGCAGCGGGGATAGAACTGCCCTGGCATTGCCGATGGTGGCGGTGGCACTGCTTATCAGGTTCCAGCCAGCCTTAAGGTCCTTGGAGCTTGGAGCCGGGTAGCCTCCTGAATAGATAATGCCTAGTGCGCCACCAACTTCCGTTTTCACATACAGCGCATCCACAGGCACTAAAGCAGCAGGGGTTACCTCAACCCAACCATCGTCAGGTATGTAGTTATAGGCCAGTATTACGCCTACCCCGACTGTCTTAGCAGGGTCTATCCAGTTATCAGTTGAGACTAATGTCCAGCCGATATTCAGTGTCAGTGTTTTCTCGAAAGTTGTTGGTAGCGGCGCTCCGGGGACAAGTGGCTCAAGCAGCCACGGGTTATAGAGGACATTGTCGCTAACTGGAACGCCTAAGCCTGGACTGTGGTGTGGTCCGCTGGGATGACACCAGTAGTTATTGACGGCATCTACAACTGGCCCTGCGGACCAAATTCCATACTCAGTATTGCCGCAGAGATTGTTGTAGTGAGCAACGACGCCTGTCTGGAATACCTCTATGCCTATATCATTGTTGATGATGTCGTTTTCTATGATTTCGGTGCCAAGAGAGGTGTCTACACCGATTCCACAGTGTGGATTTGTGGACGTCGCACCATCAATGGTGTTCCCAGTGATAAGCATTTCGGCACCCTGGTTGTAGATGCCCATTCTCACGTTCGTGATGGTGTTATCCTGAGCCGTTATGTCGGCACAGCCGCCGAAGAGCGTGTGAATACCAACAGTCAAGTTAGCGACTGGATCGATACCAGCACCGTCTATCGAGTTGTTAGCTATAACGACACCAGTACCGCTTGGGACATAAATAGCAGACCAGTCGGGTGTCGGGATCTGGCTGAAGTCGGTGATGGTGAACCCATCCACAGTCACTCCATTGGCATTAACCACTATCGTTCCCTCAACAACAGCATCGTGCATGGATACAGACACCAGGGTCAGGTTCGCGGTACTTACAGTCACGTCCTCAGGATAAATACCTGGCAGAACGGCAACAGTATCTCCAGCTACCGTTGCGTCAACGCCATCCTGGATGCTGCTCCAGATTATAGGAAGCAGTGAACTGCCAGGATTGTCAACGACCACAGCGCGGTCGAAGGTGTTGTTGGCGAGAACTTGCTCAAGGTCAACAACTCCGGCGGAGTTATCCACCTGGATAGTGTTGTCATGGAAGTCGTTATCGTCGATGACTACCTCGCCGTTGAGGGTTCCCACCAGCTTGACGCCAGTATCGATGTTCTCGCAGGCGCCTCCATGGCAAGCATTGTTGTGATGGATTTGGTTGCCGTCAATCCGGAGCACATCAAAAATCGAGTTATAGCTCCATATACCGTCCCCGCACTGGTCGATGTCGTTTCCCAGTATGTTGATTACGGCGCCTTCGTTGGTACACATTACTCCAACGCCACCGCCACCACCAACCTCATGCATCTCGTTGTACTCGACCGTCACTGTGCCGTCACCTGAAATCCCTAGACGTATCACATTAGGTGCGCGGTCGGCTTCGTATGCTCCTGAGAATGAGTTGCACCCCACAAAAGCTTCCGAGAGACCGTCAAGGTCGACAATCCCCGAATAGGTATATCCGCCGGTGGCCTCAACGGCATTGACTATGTTGTTGACGAACGTGACGCTCGCTAACTGTGTCCTTACACAGACGCCTGCTAATGGGCCGGCGCCGGTTCCAGTAATCGTGAAGCCATCAATGGCCACATGTTCTGCAGGGGAGACCACCTTAATACTCCCGACTATCTCGGACTCATCACCGGTTCTTCCACCAACAGCGCAAATACCGGCTTGAGCTCCCTCCAGAATCAGGTCCTTATCAACTGTGACATCCTCAGGATACGTCCCATCCCCAACACTAATGGTGTCGCCCTCAGAAGCAGCGTCAATGGCAGCCTGGATGGTGGTATAGTAGAGATCGGTATCTTGATTCTGTACTAGAGCCCAGTACTCTTGCTCGAAAATCCAATCATTCCAACCTGAGACACCTTCGCTATACGATAGGAAGTCAAATGCCAAGGGGTCTCCCGGGCCCATAGGGAACTCAGCAAGCGGAATCTGCCATTCTGCCACAAGGGTGCTTACTTCTACTATCGCGGTGGTAGACCGGGATTCTAGTCCTTCCTTAACTTTGGGATTCGGTATGTGGTGGGTCGTAAAATACGTCAATCCCACATCTTGACCTGGTGCTCCGGCAGTATATGCCCAGCACTCACCACCCCAGTCATCTCCAGCATAGATGTAGATGTTGGTCATGCTGGATGCTATGGTGTAGTCGCCTCCTACCGCTTCAAAGGCGACATAGAGGTATTCAGAATCATTTAATGTAAAAACAGTATAAATACCACTACCGCTTGTAGAAGCAGTTGCACCATCCCACTCTCCATCGTCTATGATTCCATCAATTTCCGGAGCGCCAGCAACCCACCCCGGCGCCCCCGCCCCCACCGGTGCTGCCGTCACCAACCCCAGGGTTAAGAGCATCACCAGGGTCAGCAGCACACTAAATATTCTCTTTTTCACTTTGTTTACTCCTTTTCTCAGTTTTCCGCAAGTGGTATAGGGAAGAAAGCAGTCATTTGCGGGACAGCTGCTCCCCGCTATTTCTCATCCTCTCACCTCCTGAACGCCTGAACTTCATCGTCTCACCCTCAATGGACTAGCATTGTAACCCCAGGGTTCAACTTTGTCAACCACTATAGTCAAAATGTACGCCATTTGGGTCATATCTGTCAAGCCTTTTTGGTCATCTGAGCGTCATCTTGAGGGTCACTTTGGGGTCATTTTGGGGTCATCGGGGTGTTTAGAGGCTGGTGGAGTGTACATATAGGCTGGTGGAGTGTACATCAGTACTACCACATTAGGTAGGACTAAGGTACTGGTACGGAATAGTACTAAAGTGCTACCCATTGCCCCCCAAGACTGGCAACTTTGGCCATTTTGGGTCTCATTTTCAGCCCTCAAGTACCTTACCGCTAGCCTGGAGCTATGGAAGAATGAGGATGGTACATGGTACTCCTTTTCCTAATGTAATGGACCGGCGCCCTTGACGCGGGCGCCGGTCCATGGAAATGAAAGGTATGAAGGTATGAAGGAAAATTGATTATTACCGATAACAGCAGTCAAAGCAGCATAGGTCTGGCCGCGCTAGGCCTCTACCGGGATAAGCTCACCCCGCTGGTGCAGATTGACCTGAAGGTCCAGGGCGGGCAGCAGATTCTGGTAGTGACCGGGCCACGGGACACCTTCGTGAGCAATTCCTTCGGCTGGGGACGGCCCGATGAACGGACCACCGCCCTCTGGCAGGCGACATCCATACTGGGGTGGCCAGTACCCATTGAGGTGTTCCAGCAGATACCGCCAACCCAGGAGCGTCTCATTCGAACTCAACCACCCCGCTTGCAGAAGTCTCCAGGGTTGCCGCTACCACCACCTCTTCCTCCTGATCTTCCTCCTCAGAAGCGGCTGCGCGGGGGCAGAATATGGGCAAACAGGAGGTTTTCTGATGTGACACTAGACAGGAATAATCCATAGTATCAAATAGAAAGGAGCGAATATGAACGGAATAATAAGGAAACTACACCGTGGCCAGAGAGGCATGACCGGGCTGGAGACAGCCATCATACTGATTGCGTTTGTGACGGTAGCCTCGGTACTGGCCTACAGCGTCCTCTCGGCTGGTATCTTCTCGGCGGAAAGAGGTAAGGCGACCGTCTACTCGGGTCTGGAGTCGGCCCAGGCCACCATGGAAGTCGAGGGCTCGGTGCTCGGGTTGGCCACCGACGGTGCGGCGGCGACGCTGACCACAGGGACAGAAGCCCTAGACGAGATAGACTATGTAGCTGACACGACCGGCATCGCAGGCAACAGCATCACAATCGCGTATATTGACCCAGAGACTGTTGACCAGCTTCTAACTGTGACTGTCACCGGTACCGACATCGTGGTCTCCTTGGCAACCGATGGGGTTCCTGACATCATCTCTACTGCTGACGAAGTCGTAGCTGCCATAAACGCCCATCCCGCCGCAAGTGCGTTGGTCGACGCTACCAGCATTGAAACCGGCGTCATGGTCGCCATGGGCGAAACCAACCTCGCGGGGGGAATCGACATGAGCCTCACGGATGTCCAGTTCAACGTCGGCCTAACCATCCAGGGTGGTGATAAGGTCGATATGAGCGCCGTCGTTGTCAACTACTTCGACAAAGATATACACGAGGAGAATGTCGAATGGATCGGCGCCATAAGCGGTGGGAGCCATGAGCGTGGCGCGGCCGCCCTCCTGGAAGAGGACGAGATCTTCGTTGTGAGCGTCACCATACCGGACGCGGCCTCATTGGGCGCGTACGATAACTTTACCCTCCAGGTGATCCCACCCACCGGTGCCACTATAACCCTCCAGAGGACCCTGCCGGGCGGCATATCCGCGGTAATGGACCTGCAGTAGGGCCTTCTTCCTTCCCCACAATCTGAACAATAAAAAGGAGCGATATGAACAGAATATTAAGGAAACTACACCGTGGCCAGAGAGGCATGACCGGGCTTGAGACAGCTATCATACTGATTGCGTTCGTGACGGTAGCCTCAGTACTGGCCTACAGCGTTCTCTCGGCTGGTATCTTCTCGGCGGAAAGAGGTAAGGCGACTGTCTACGCGGGTCTTGAGTCGGCCCAGTCCACCATGGAACTTCAGGGCTCGGTGCTCGGACTGTCCCCCGACGTGTTGGTTCTCGAGCATGTCCAGTTCAGCGTCGGCCTGACCATCCAGGGTGGTGACGAGGTCGATATGGACGCCATGGTTATCAACTACTTCGACGATGTGATGCATTCCGAGGATGTCACCTGGGAATACCTCCTTGGGAGCGCTGAGCGTGGCGCGGCCAACCTCCTGGAGGGGGACGAGATATTCATTGTGGACGTCACCATACCATCGGACGTTTTAGCCGCGTACGATAACTTCACCCTCCAGGTGATCCCACCCACCGGTGCCACTATTACCATCCAGAGGACCCTGCCGGGCGGCATCTCCAAGGTAATGGACCTGCAGTAGCTTACTCCCGTGGGTTTTGGTGCCCTGTCCTCCCGCGCGGGGCACCAAAACTCAGGGGTAAGAAAGACGAATGGAAACGGCACTGATATCCCTCGTTTGCATCGCCATGGTGATCATCGGAACGGTGACGCTCTGTATGAGCGCCTTCCAGGGGGCCATCAGTGTTACCGACTCAGTGAAGGCGATGGAGACCGAGGCCGGCATCATCAGGCGAACCGGTATTGCTGCCGTCCCGCCGGCGCAATACTCGGGGGGAAACATCGAGCTGATGGTAAGGAATGAGGGCCAGACCAACCTATCCCAGTTCTCCCGGTGGGACGTCATTGCCCAGTACCTGGACGACAGCGCAGTGAAGCACGTTGACTATGTCGAATACACTGCGGGGAATCCGCCGGGCCCCAACCAGTGGACGGTCGAGGGGATCTACCTCCTGAGCGGTGACCCCGAGGCGTTTGACCCGAACATTCTGGACCCGTGGGAGCAGATGAAGATCGTTATCAACCTTGACCCGGGGATCGGCACCTACGGAAGGATAACCGTGTCGACGCCGAACGGGGTGACTTCAGAGTGTCCGGTGTCCAGGAATTAGCTCGTATTCTCCGCGACACTGACTAAGGTACTGGGTTTATCCGGTACCTTTGCGCTATTGTTTGCAGGTGTGGGCGAAGCTAGAATGAAATTAGTAGAAGAGAGGAGGTGAACCATGAAAAAGGTTCTCAAGCAATTCCGTTATGGGGAGAAGGGGTTTACCCTGATCGAACTCCTGGTGGTGGTTGCTGTCCTTGGTGTACTTGCGGCAGTAGCTGTCCCCAATGTCGGCAGGTTCATCGGGCAGGGAAAGATCGAGGCCTATGATACGGAGCTGCGCAACGTCGTGACAGCCACCATGGGAATGATGGTGGAAAGCACTACGGCTACTCTGGTCGGGATCACCACCGGCGACATGGACCTAGTTTTGACCACGGACGCCCCTCCGCTGTTGCTGAGCGATTACATGGCCGGACTAGATGCCGACGGCATCGTGAAGACAGGTTGCACCTACACGTTCGAGGCTGACGGGACAGTTACCCAGGCGTCAACACCGTAAACATCGCTCAAGTTATGTTCTCTAAGGTTTGGCTTGCTCTGTGGGGGGAACAAAGGGCTCCAGTTGGGTGCCTCGACTGGAGCCCTTCCCTGCGTTGCCCTTGTCGTAATCGGGCATCTGGCATCCCGCCACCTCCATAGTACACTCAGAGGCCACACAGCAGGTTCACGTAGGCATGCCGCTCCGCCATCTTGACAAGCTGCGGGATGTCCTCGGGGATAGTGACCGGTTGCACGCCATCCCGCAACGCCCAGAACCTCTGAAAGCCAAGGCCGGTCAGGGTGCCAAAGAGGTCCTCCGGACTGACGCCGGCGCTCGCCTGTACCCCAGGGCCGAACTCCATGATCAGCTTCAAAGAGGGGTTCCTGGCCACCAGCTGCCTCATCCCCTCCAACGCCACCTTCTCCGCGCCTTCGATGTCCATCTTCATGACCTGCACCGGTGGCCAGCCCTCCCCTTCGAAGAACTCGTCGAGGGTCACTGCTTCCACGGTCACTCGCTGCTGCCCGGCGCCGGGTGCAGGATAAAGACTCGTCTCTCCGCTTTCCAGCTCACCCAGGAACAACTCCACCTTCCCGGCCGTGTTGCTGACGGCGCTGTTGACGGGAATGATAATGTCTCTGTAACCGTTGGCGGCGATGTTCTTCAGAAGGAGCGCGTAGCACGACGGCTCTGGCTCAAAGGCGTAGACCCTGCCACCCTGGCCTACCTGTCGCGCTCCCAGCAGCGAGTACAACCCTACGTGAGCCCCCAGGTCTACCGCCGTCATGCCGGAGGACAGGAGGCTGACCCACAGGCTGACGGTCTCCTGTTCGTACCGACCTGCGGCCAACTGCGGGCCCATCCAATAATCCCTGGGGTGCCAGTAGACCGTGTGGCCGTGAACCACCATGGGATTCGAGACGGTACGGATGGCCAGCCGCCGGACCAATATGGCCAGCCAGGACCTGCTGAGCCTCTGGTGCAGTGTCTGGCCCCCCAGTTGCAGCTTGAACACGGGCAGACCCAGCAGCGCCGATGCTAAGGTCATGGCGCGGGCAGCAATCTTCACAATCTTCATTTCGTCTACCGACAGCCTGCGCAGGATCGTTCCATCTCACTCCTCGGCTTCAATGCACTCCACCTCAACTCATGTCTCGGCTTCAATACACTACATGCCATACCATTTCTCGGCTTCAGTACACCTCATCGCATTTCTCGGCTCCAATACACTTCATCTCACATCTCGGCTTCAAATCAACCCATCTCATTACAGCTCTCGGCTCCAGTACAGTCCATCTCAGGTCAATACTCGGCTTCGATTCACTACATCCCACCCCTCGGCTCCAGAGCATTCCATATCATTTCTCGGCTTCAATGCACTCCACCTCAACTCATGTCTCGGCTCCAGTACAGTCCATTGCAGCACAACTCACATCTCGGCTTCATTCCACCTCATTCCAGCACATCACATCTCTCGGCTTCACACCAATGCAGCACATAGCTCGGCTTCAGCCCAGCCCATCGCAGTACATCTCATTTCTCGGCTTCAGAGCATTCCATGTCATTTCTCGGCTTCACATCAGACCACTTCATCTCATCCCATATCTCGGCTTCACTTCACCCCACCCCATCACAGTTCTCGGCTTCAGCCCAGTGCGATACATCACATCTCTCGGCTTCAGATCATAACATTCCATCTCTCGGTTGCTAAAGCTCGGTGATATTGAAGGTGTACCGTCCCCAGCCCTGGGAACGCTCCTGCCCCATCCCGTGGATGCTGCCGTACTCAAAGATGGTATTGAGGATATCCGGAGTGATAACGCCATCGTTAAGCACCTTCAGCTCGAATGTCAGCTCCGGTTTCTCGAGGTATTCCACATACTTGATAGTCGACCGGGGTCCCATCCTCGTCATCACCTGCACGTAGCGGGCTTCGGTCCCTGCCGGTTCCTTGGCGCCAAGAGGGATAACATCGGTCACCACGTAGACCTTGTTGGCCACCTTTGCCTTCAGAGCTTTCACTTCCGGTTCCAGGAAGCCTCTTACCTGAGTGGCGCAGTCCTTGAGGTGGCCGCGGACACACCGCCCTTCATAGTAGAGGCCGGTGTCGTCCTTGGGGAAGGTTGCCCAGCCAAACTTGACCTCCTCATGGTCCTCTTCGCCCTCGGTTGCACCCACCTTCGCGGCTACTTCCTCCGCGAGCTCCTCTATCGGCGTGTAGTCCTCCGGCGGGTTGGCTGGCATCCGCTGTTCCAGCATGGCCGCGATCTCCTCCTTGGTCTTGGGAAGAGACGCGGCAAACCTGCCGGTCATCTGGAGTTCCACCTGGTACCTCAGCCACATTCCCTTCTTCTTCGCTTGCTTTTTTCGTCCGGCCATAATTACCTCCGTGCAAAATAATCCTGCCATGAATACTACCAGGCCCGAATTCATTTACCCCCGCCCGCTGGCGGGACAGGCGATGGGGAGCGAGGACGTATCCCCGCCCCCCCAAGAACAGCCCTGCCACTAAGCCCGATTACGGCGCAACTGCGCGGCGCAACAGATTGCGCTTGCATCGGGCTATGCCCGATTACCCCCAGGGCTCCGGTCACGGGAGGGGAAAGGAGAGACTATTTAAGCTGGTGGGAAGAAAAGAACCCCCAGCACCCTGGTTTCCCCCGGCAGGGCTGACAGTTGGCACAGTAACATTTTGTCAACCCCAGTGTCAATAGCCCGGATGTCACCCTCTCAGCTCGATGATGGCTGCGGGAAGCCACTCACCTCGGGCCATAGCTGGCTATGCCTCCTTGCTCACGTCGGTCATGTATTTGCTGATGATACGAATGCCGTCTTGATGAGGGTAAATCCCGGCCACAAACTTTCCATCTCGCCAGCACTCTACTGCCTGCTTGCCAGGTAGCATCGAGTGAGGCACTACCCGAAATTCGTAGCTCATGGCTTTCTCAAAACCAGCGGTCCGTAACCATACGGCGGCTTTATACTCGTCAGGATATCCCTAGTATCGTCCTCAGTCATCTCCGGTACCTCACAGAGGACGTAGATTTCCTTATCCGGAAAGGTCGCCATCTCACAGTCACGGATAGCCTGTAGTAAGGCGCGCAGGTCCTCTTTGTTTAACTGGTCGCTCTTAACAGAAAGATTAACCTCCACCTTGGCCTCCTTGGCGTATAAAGTAGCTTATACGCTTTCATCTTCCGTCGCCCACAACGAGTAACCTTGAAGTAACAAGTCAAGATCGATGGAAGCTCGTCCCCGTCCAAGGGCCTCATGAAACTTTGGATACATATAGGGACGGTCCACTACCTCCTGTTCAACCGCCTCCCACACAGCGGTCAATGCGTCCCTGGCTCTCTCCTGGGTGCTGCTCCGCGGGTGGTCTTTTAGCCCCTTGCCCCTGAGGTAGCAGTCAACCAGTAGATACAGAGACGCAGAGGTAATCTTAAGGTCTAACGACTCTGGCAGTATGTCATCTGGATGGCGGTTAAAATAGACCTGGGGGTCCTGAACCAAGTCTACGAACGTGTTTATCCTTTTTGCCAGGAAAACCATGTCGGCATGGTTGAGATTGGGATTATTCATTTCTCACTCCTGCGTATAACGCCAATTACACGCTTACTGCGTCCCCCCTCGGAGTCCTGAACTTATGCCCACAACCAAGACAGACCCAGAAGCGCTCGGCCGTCGAGGTATGGTCGAGGTGGGCCCATTTCCCACAGGTGCATTGTTCGTGGAGCGCGGGGTTGGGTCGTACTGGCCATGGCCCACTGTCTCCGAAGTCTTCCATACCACATAAATCGGGGCTATGTTGGAATCTCTTCACTGTTCTCTTCCTTGAATAATCCCTCAAAGGCTTCCAAGAAGTCGGGGATGGACGTGATAGGCGTTTCCTTCTCAATGAGCGTGGACTCACCACCGACTATCGCTACCCCTGTGGCTCTGAGCAGGGGGTTGCCCATGATATTCCCACCTTTGATCACGACTATTAGCAGTAAATAGTCTTCCACTTTGACCCCCTCAGCGTATACCCACGCTTCAAAACTCCATCTGCTTTTCCAAGCGTACCCGCTCGGCCTCGTATTCGACTCCCCGGCCGCTGGCCTCCCAGAGTTTATGACCGGCCAGAAACTCGAAGTCCCGCCCGTCTTTTGGCTCCTCCGGTTGGTATATAGTGCCCACCGCATCATCGGGACCGGTGGCTCGTTTCCTCGGAATCATGGCGGTGATGCCGAGCTTCATCTCCTCGAACACCAGCCACATTCTCTTGGCAGCCTCTTCCTGAGTCCAATTCCCTACCACGGTTATGAAGAAGTCGCCCTTGTTTGTCTTAATGAGCCAGAGGTAGTCTTTCATATCATTCGTCTTCCCAGTAGCCTCCTCGGTCTTTGTTTCCTTTCCTACCTTTCTCTCGGGGATAGCTGTAGCAATTCCCTGATAGTATTCATCTGGAGACGTAAGGCATCATCAAGCTCCATCCTCAGTTTCCTCTCTGCGTCATCCGGCCTTGCCTCAAATAGGGTCGCGTTAACTTGCATGGCGACTTCCAGTAAGGCGGCAATCATCTTACCATTGTCGAGCATCACCTGATGCACAGGCCGGCCCTCGGCTTTTAGATCCTCAAAGGAGGAGATTAGTAATTCGGCACCTCCCCTGATCTCTTTTACCCAGTGCTCAAGGTGGTTCCTCATGAACTTTTTCAATTCCAGGGCTCCTCTCTGTAGTTCTCGCCATGTAGCTCGGCCGCCCTCTCGCAGAGAGCCATCCCGGCTAGCTGGTTACTCGGCGGCTCCCAGCGAGCCCACTCCCATCCCCGGTTGTAGCAGAGCCGAGCTATGAGCCGCCAGCTGTGGTTCGCCAGTCTCAACTGACGGACATATCGGGCGTGCCTCTTCTTCATCCCTCCCCGAACCAGGTCCAGGATCTGGCGATGCGTCTCACCGGCTTGCCTGACCAACTCCCAGAACTCGTGCGGGGACAACGCTTTCGCTCCCTCGCCGTGTGCTGTCGACGCCATGACCGAGTAGTCCCCGACGTCCAGCTTCCCGCGTTCTCTTATCGCCCTATCGTCGGTCACCAGGGCCGTCCCGTCAGCCTGGAGGTCCTCCTTGCCGAGATCCTCGGTACGAATGATGCGCGGTTTCTTGTCGTCTCTGGGTCGCCCCTCAGTCATCTCTCTCCTTATACTTGACCTAGCAGCTCTCCTTGACGATGGCGAGAACCTCCTCGCGGGACATGCCGACTTCCTCCGCAGTCTTCTGCGCCCAATCCCGGAAAGCATCTTCCACTAGGGAGTGCTTCGTCAGATCATCAATGATGCTCCGGGCTTCCTGCTCGCTGTCGAGGTAGTCCACGATACAGCCCTGCTCATTGACGATCTGAAACTCCAAGATGTCCCCGTCGGGATCCTGCTTTCGTAACTCGGCTCTCTCCTCCTCTGTGAGGCGTTTCACACTATAGTTAGCCATGACTTTCTCCTCCTTTGCGTATCTTATACGCTTACTTTATCCGTAGAGACGCTGAGCCTCCTCCAGGTAAGCAGCCTTGAAGGCTTCATAGTCGTCCACCACTTTATATACTGTGATCCCTTTAGCCTCAGCGTCTCTTATGAAAGCTGTTCGCATCTCCCCCTGCCGAAAAGGCTCTTGGCGTTCCATGAAAAAGCCGTTAAGGGTATTATCACTCATAAAGCTGATGTTAAGCCCCTTTACAGCCAGCCAATCCTTGAATTCTTGAGCTGTTGCTTCAGTAATTACATCCTTTTTTTCTGGACCGAACTTAGCATAAATTCCGCTTTGCATCCTTTTTATCTCCTTTCTGGCGTATAATGTAGCTTATACGCTATCACCCTCCTTTGACTGGTTTAATTCGGTAGTCAACTATGGCAACTGGTAGCCCAGGCAAATCGTCCCACTCAACCCAATACATAAAGACGACATCCCGCTTTACCTTTCCCCCTGCCAGAATCTCAGCTCGAAGGGCTGGTGGAGCAGGGCCCAAGGTGCCAACTATGGTACCCATTGCTCCATCTCGGTGGGTATCACCGGGCTCACTGTTTGTCTTCTCTACCCTGGTCTCTTTGTGCCATTCATCCTCATCACCACCGACGATTATTTTCCGCCTAGTGCATCGCTTCATACTTCTAATTCCCCTCAGTCTCAAATGGTAAGGGTGGTCTTTCAATGATGGTGCCGTCTTTATCAGTGAGCCTGATCATCCCACCAGGTAGTATCTCCTTGGTCACGCCCGCTTCCTCCTCAAGTTCTAACTTGATGGCCACCAGCTGCTTCACGACACTATCGAAAACTGTATGTCTGGACGGTTCCTCTTGGATCATAAGCCCGTAGAGAGCCCCACACTGCAAGGCGTCTACTTCGATGGTGTGCCTCCCGACCTTCCCCCCCTTGAGAAGGTTGAGAATATCCTCGATACGCGTCTGCGGCAGTTTTGTCCCGAGCGCTAGTACTCTCTCCCGGTCCGCCGTATAATCAACGCCCTTACCCACACCCACATAGGCCTTGCGCTCCTTAGTGAATTCATCCTCGGCCACCATGATGCCGCACAACCCTCCAGGTGAATGGAACCAGTAGTCTGCTATCTTTTTCATTTTACCCCCGAGTGGCAAGGGGGCCCCTGGGTGGCAGGGGGTCCTTGCCGATCTACCTCAGCTGGACGTGCGTTCCAGGCATCTCTCGGCTTCAGCCCAGTGCGATACATCACATCTCTCGGCTTCAAATCAGCCCATCCCATTACAGCTCTCGGCTTCAGATCATCCCATCACAACTCAGTTCTCGGCTTCAAATCACCTCATTTCAGCTCTCGGCTTCACGTCACTCCAACACAATTCTCGGCTTCAAATCAGCCCATCGCAATTCTCGGCTTCAGGTCACCTCAGCACATATCTCGGCTTCAGTTCAGTACAGAGCAAAACAGTTCTCGGCTTCACCCCAGCGCAGCTCATCACATAACTCGGCTTCAGAGCATACCATTACAGTTCTCGGCTTCAATTCATCGCATCGCACCTCTCGGCTCCAGCTCAGCGCAGCCCAGGTCTCGGCTTCAGTTCAGTACAGAGCATATCAGTTCTCGGCTTCAACACAGATCAGCGCATCTCTCGGCTTCAGCGCAACTCAGCACATCTCAATTCTCGGCTTCAACGCACGTCATATCACCTCAATTCTCGGCTTCACCGCAATGCACTTCAATACACTTCTCGGCTTCATCACATGCCACCCCATATCATCTCTCGGCTTCAGCGCAACTCAGCACATCTCAATTCTCGGCTCTGTTACACGCTAATTTCTCTGACGAGCATGGGAAAGTTCCTTGCCGCTTGCGATCTCCTGCAGCTCTGCAACGCTGGTAATTGACTGGCGCTTTACTTGGTCGTTATGGATTTTGAGTAGCCTCTCCTTCTCTATCTTCACCTGTTTCAGTTCATTTCCCAGCCGACTCACCTCTCTAGCCATCTCTTTCAACTTGGCTCTATCTTCCAGCAGGCTATCGTAGTCGTGCAGGTACTTAACAACTCTGGAGAGTAGAGCATCAGCGATGTCAGCTGGAACGATATCTGGAGGGGGTTCTGGAGGGGGTTCTGAAGCGGGTTCTGAAGCGGTAGCTTTCCGCCTCTCAAGCCAATGTCTTACGGTACTCCTGGATACTATTTCCCCAGTTGCACCTTCCAGGGCTTCTTGGGCCTGAGCCGGTGTAGCCTCTGGGTTTGCTGCCCCATATTTATGGACCCATTTCCTGGCGCTAGTGAGTTGAATCCCTCTTTCAATAGCCGCTATGCCAGATAGGCCCCGACTTTTTCTTGAAACCGGTTCCGGGGGCTCTTTTATCTTTTGCGGGGCATGACGGTTCATGCGTAGAGGAATTCCATGCTTTTTTAAGACCTTATAGAGCCTTTTCGTCTCGCCAGAGGACTTGGCCAACGTGGCTACTGCCTCCCCAGATGTGTAACGTCGGATGATTTCCTCTTCAGGTATCTCCATTTTCATCTCCTCTGCGTGGGATATCACTTACACGCTTACGTCCTCAGGGCCTTATACGCCTCCAAGCTCCTCCCTCTGGGTAAAGTGGATTATCTTGATTTTCTTACCGGTCGCCGCTGCAATTCCCCTTGCAATTGGCTTGAGGCTTTCGACCCGAGCCATGTCAGCGCCGACTAGCGGCATCCAGCCATCTCCCGTATTCATCCCAACTAGACCCTCATCCTCGGGGCCCGAGTCTTCAGCAACGAAGGCATACATCTCCTCGATTCTCGGCATATTTCTCCTCCTCGTGCCCTCAGGGTGTCGCTTCTTTTCATCCGCAGATTACCCTTTTGTCAACCCCTGTGTCAATACCGTCATACACCCAAACGGCTAAGGGGTGCGATATCGCACCCCCGTATAACTTTTTTCTTATATTCTTTACCTTTTATTCCGGACCCTCAGGGTGTCGGTTCATCCGCAGATTACCCTTCGATTTCAAATAATTCAGCTTGATTATCCTTGGGAAGTTCTGTGCCAGGCGGGTAAAATTGTGCTCGTACAGGGGGAGCATACGGCACCCAAACCCATCCATCTCTGCGCAAATGGCACCGGATGATGCGATGATACCATCCGCCCTGCGTAGGCTTGAGCCGCCCCTGGGTCATTTTTCGCCCCACAAATTCATTAAAGTCGCTATAGATAGCATACCCCCGCTTCTCAGCCGCCTCCCGAGCTATCTTAACTATCTCATCCTCGTGGATTTCTCCAAAAAGGTCTGGTTCCCCTCTCATCTAAGTGCCCTCTTAGCAACAGGCATGAATTAACTGGAGAATGAAACCTATAGTCAATAACACCAAACCGAATACCGCATTTTTAGAAAGTGCTATCTTCCATATTGCCTTCTTAAATGCTTTACCCCAACCATCCTTCTTAGCATTAGCACTTATAACAGGTGCTCTGCCGATTGTATCTACTGCACCTATAAATAACATTATAGTCCCCAAATAGCTGAATCCAAGTCCTATGAGTCCTAACATTGTTTTCCTTCCCTAAATAAAATCGAACTATCGCAGATTAACCTTTTGTCACCCCCAGTGTCAATAGCGTCATACAAATCAGTGCCGGTGTCATCAATAGCCCCAGCGCCGGGAATTTATATCCCCCTTGACCAGCCGGTCGAGCGGGTCGAACTGGTGGTGCTGGGAGATGGCTCTTGAGGCGGAGACCTGCCGTGAGTAGCGCAGCACCATGGCCAGGGTAGCGTGGCCCAGCAGCAGCCTGAGCGAGTTTATGTCGCCCCCGGCATCGAGGTATCGGGTGGCAAAGTAGTGGCGGAAGCGGTGGGCGCCGCCGGCGCTGGTGACGCCGGCGCGGCGTTTCAGGCGGTTGATCATGGTCCTGACGCCGAAGAGCGTCATCGGCTGCCCCTCATCACTGGTCCACAGCATCTCCCTCTGCGGCGGCTTGAAGTCCAGGTAACGGCGCAGCGCCTTCTTGGCTTCCCCGTTAATCGGCACCGCCCTCATCTTGTGCCCCTTGCCCAGCACCGTAATCTGCTGGAGTCTGGGGTCGAGGTCGTTCAAGCCGATATTCGAGAGTTCCTCCAGCCGGAGGCCGGTGGAGATGAACATCGAGATGATGGCCTTGTTGCGGATGCCCATGAAGCGGTTGCCGAACTTGATATCATCCTCGCAGACATTGAGCATGGCTCTGACCTCGTCATCGGTGTAGGGCTCCACCTCCCGGTAGCGTGGGGGGCGTACCTTGAGGCGGGCTAAGGGGTTTGTGGGGATGTACTCCTCGGCCTCGGCCCAGTTGAACAGGGTCTTGACCGCCTTACTGTAGTGGTAGACGGTAGCGGGGGTGGCCGCCTTGTAGCTGCCGCGCCTGCCCTGGGGCCAGCGGTGCTTCTCGGTGGTCACGTAGTCGATGAAGTCACGGATGTGGTTGCGGGTGATCTCCTCCAGTTCAGGCCATTCGTTCTTGCGGGCGTACCAGTCCAGGTTAGAGAGGATGTTCTGGTAGTAGGCCTTTCCCTTGACTGACAGTTCGTGTCGGGAAAGGAACCGGGAGATGATCTGGGACAGGGTCATGGTCTCTAGTTCTAGTGTCATTTTCCATCTTTGCTCGTCCGTCCAGGCGCACTAAAATACGCTGGTAGTGTATTTTCTTTTTCCCTACTAAAGTACACAAGCGGTGTATTTTCCTTATTCCGAAGCTACTTTCAGCCAGTATCTGGGGTAGCTTTTGGAAGGCAGGAACTCTGCCAACTGAGTTACTCCCGCGCCTGAACACGCTGGTGACGAGCTTTTCCCTCCTTTTTAGTCTCAATATCCTGTATGACCTAATTGACACTCTGTATAGACATTATAACATTTCCCGTTGCTTTTTATCAAAGCAGGAACTCAAGCTGTGTTCCTGCTTTCTGCATTCCAAGGCACATTACCCTTTATGAAGTGCCCTTTGCTATCCCTACCGGCCGGTGCTTTCGGCACAATGTCCGGCACAATGTCCCCCCCGGTATCAAAGTCCACATGCTTCCCCGCAACTGCGCAGTATCCCTTAACCCGACCGTCCCGAGCTAGAGCTTCAACTCGGCGCCCGCAAGCGGGGCATACCACCCAAACCCGTTTCACATTGACCACAGGCCCTCCCTGGCTGCCCCTTCCTAGGTAGTTTTCCCGATTCTGAACACCGCGGTGCCACAAACCGGGCAGATTCCCCGAGTCGCCGGTTTTCCGTTCTTCATGGTTACGGCCCTGGCATTCTTGATTTCCCTCTTGGCACGGCACTTGACACAATAGGCTTCCAAAGTTCACCTCCTTTCTTCAAACAGATGGGCATTTAGACTTCTAGTGTAACTAACGCCTCTTTTAATATGTCCCAGTGCTCCGCTCGTATAAAGTAATTGTCTTGTTTAGTTTCTTCAATTGGCATCTTCCTAACCATTAGTGCTAAGTTATTCTTAGTAACCTCCGCCCCTGGCTCAACTTTCTGAGCCTCAGCTGCAATCTCGTCAATGCTCTTAGCATCAACAAATTCGCTAGCACCTAAGTTAACAAGGGCTTTTGTGATAACTTTCTCTGTGTCAGTGAGGGAGGATAACTTACGTTTCCATCGGAACAGTTCAGGCGATGACACTCGTTCTACCCCTAGATAGGTCGCTAGGGTCAATCTAGCCCCTGGGTCAGCAAATGCCGTATAGAGCGAGCTCAGTAAATCCGCAAGGTTAGACCCTGCCCCTGAGTAACAAGTAACCATCCCTGATGAAAAACTAAGGCCAAATAGTGATGAGAGAAAGGCTAGAAACTCACCATCTTTGAAACCATCATATCTTGACATGAATTCAACTATTGGCCTGCCATCCCGGAGCTTTTTCAACTCTGCAAGTTCAAGGACTATGGGATTACGGGCCAAAGTTAGTAGTGCCTCTATAAGCTCATTCAGGTCACTCTTCTGTTGCATTTTGGTACCTCCCGTTTATTATGTAACTCCTAGTGCTATAGTTGGGTCTCCAAACTTTCCCTTTAGGTCATCGCTGTGCAAGAATACGCCTCGTTCCCCAGGTCGGACTACATATGGTCGATTGTCCTTCATGCCAATGCCCAGAATTCCGTAAGCAAATACCTCTCGGATTAGATCTAGGCCGTTGATAATCCTGTAGCCTCTGGTTTGGCACAGCCCCTCGGCATCAGGAGATAACTCGCCCGCGCTCACAATCCAAACATCTATCCTCCTGTTGGCGGGTTGATCCTCCCGAATGTCTCTCACCCGGTCACTGAAATTTCTCACCGCTGCTAGGTCTACAGGTCCGTTCAAACCCTTACACTCAACCAATATAAGCGTGCCGTCTGGTGTTTCAGCCCAAACATCCATGTGAGTCTCTCTTTTCCCAAACTTTGCACTAGGTTGCTTCGGTGTCTTTAGGTATCCCTTCTTTCGTAGTAGTAACAAAACTAATCGCTCAAGCCCCTTGTCCTTAAACAGCTCAGCTATGTCCCCACTTACCAGATCGTCTTCATAGACAGGGGTCGGGGAGACGGGCGGTGGCCCTTCTGTCACAACCGGCCTGAGAGGGATTCCACAGACTTTTTTAACTTTCTCCTGCGACTTCGCCGTGATAAACCAATAATGCCCGCCCAGTATTCCTGTTTTCTCCTCAAGGATGCCTTGGCGTTTGAAAAGTGCTAGCTGCTCTTTAAGTTCCTCGTCCACCAAGTTAGGCATTATCGTCAGTGCATATGAGCGTATACGGTCATAGGATGCTGCTTCAAGGCTGCTGGTGTTCTGTGCCAGCCATTTGATAACGTAGAACCGCCAGTCCTTTTTTCGTTCCCAGTCTGCGATTTCATTTGTCACTGTTCTCCTCCTCTCCTCGTATTTACTAATGTCTACCCCTATTGACATTTCGTACTATTTACTTTACACTTCTGGGCACGGGTAGAGCCCCACTAGCAAATTGCTTGGTAAAAAGGAGGATTGCTCGTCCGTCCTAGGGACTCTACCCGCTCTTTGTTGAGCTCTTACTCACATAGTCAGCGAACTTGACCAACAGCTCCTGTAACTCCGGGTCCAGTTCCCCCGCCCGACCCAACAACTCATCCAGCAACTGGATCTCGGCCTCGCCGACCAGCTTCCTTTCCTTCTCATCGTAGCGAAACTTCATATGCACTATTGCAGTTAGCGAGGAAGGTAAGCTCAATTCCATTACCGGCCCTCCCGAGATAAAAACTTGGCAAATTCGGACATTAGGTTAAGCTGTGGCTCACTGAAGCTAGCTACCGCGTCCAGGAGCCGCCCCATGGTCGGACTCACATCTTCCGCCTCAGGGCGACCTGTTCTATGACCGGCCAGGATAAGAAGCTCATCCTCCAGCGCCAGCCTTTCCTGCCCATTCCCGGAAACAAATCCATGAGCCAGCTTCCTCACGGTTTCTGCGGAAGGAGAGACCCCCTTTAGAATGTCCGCGATAGTCCCGTGGCTGAGGTCAGTCATCGCAGCCGCCTTCCTCAAGGACAGATTCTCCTTTTCCATCCTCTTACGCAACCAATCTTTTAATCCCTCGCTATTCAATAATCGGCCTCCTGTCAATTTTTGTGCCCATTTATAGGCATTATATCACCACAGATTGACATTGTAAACACATGAGTTGCTACCGTAGCTGGCTACCCCTCTTGACAATACGTTTATCAGGGTATACACTACTTCATTGTCGAGGTACATTATGAATCAGGAACACCCTATATTCCAGAAGTACAGGCGCGATTGGCTACACAAGGTAACAGGCTTTTCCAAGGGGTATCTCAGCCGGGTAGCCACCGGTAAGCTCCCCTTGAGCCGTGCCTTTGTCGAACGAGTCTGCTTCAAACTGGGTTTGCCGGAGTCGGAGCTGTTCTTGCCTGCCAAGAGCGAAGCAGAAGTCCGATAGCCATCGAGCAACCTGGGCCAGGCTCTCCATTCAGTCTCTAAGGTGCACTATGGCCTTGGAAAGAGCACAGGCAATATCTCATAGTGTCATGGAGAGGCTCTGCCCTCTATGCACAAAGATCGAAGTAGCCGGCTTCTTCGGATGGAGTCGGCTATTCGTCAACGATATTAACATTGTCCTCATCTCCGGAGCACTGTCTTCGTTAGGACAGAAAATCTGTAGTTTTCTTGCGAATCACCTACTTTCGATGACACCACCGCCACCGACTCAAAACAACCTCCCCTTCTCGCCCTCTCGCGCGCCCCTCAGAAGCATCAGAGCGGACCCGGCCCGTATACTACCACCAAAATGTCGGTTAAGACCCCTAGATTTTGATCTTGGTGCGTCAAAAACTGAACGCTGTAGCAAGTGCCAGGAGGAGACCATGTTACATGCTAACTGAGAAAGCGATTGTGGATTTCATGACCAGCCGCGGCGGCATATAGGAATCTTAATGGTGAGGATGCTGGGCCTGTCTCCGTTGGGGAGGGAGCAGGGATCTAAGAACCCGGGGACTATGCATAGGTACCCCGTCCAGACCCGCCCCAAGTAGATGAGAATTAGACCATTCTTCAATCAGGCCCGGGTGGCCTAGCGATAACGGAGGGACAGGCCGTGGCGGTATTTTGACGCGCCACAATCGAAATCTAGGCCCCTTCCCGAGTTTTCCCATACTCTGGTACCCCCTCATTTCCCGGTCGGGTACCTCGGAAAAGGGGCTTGAGATTGGGCAGCACATATCTAATGTGTTGCCGTGGACGGAGTAGAACTTTATGTTGACGTCGGAGGCGGTCGCGGAGTTTATGGCCAGCCGGAGCGGGCTGCGCCCCAGAACACAGGGGGAATACCGGCGGCGCCTGGCCCTGTTCGAGCGGGCATTTCCGGTTCTGCCCGAGACATCCCCCCCCGTCCAATCCTGGATCAACAGCTTCAAGCTAGCTCCCGAAACTGTGCACACCCGTTTTGCCACCATCAGGGCCTTTTACCGGCAGATCCATCTCTGGCATCCCGACGTCCCCGACCCCATGCCCTTAGTCCGGGGCCCCAGGGTGCCCCCAAAGCCGATGCGGACCTTCTCCGACCAGGAACTTCACCGGCTGTTCAGCCTGCTGCTCTCCCCGCGGGACCGGGCGCTAATCACGCTCTTCCTGGACAGCGGCCCCAGAGCCGGGGAGTGTGCCAACCTGACCTCCGAGGACGTTCTTCCCGGCTATGCGGTCCTGAGAGGCAAGACCGGAGCGAGAATAGTCCCCATTTCTGACATCACCTATCGGCTGCTGGACGCACTCAGGCCCAAGCTCCCACCGGATGGCCATCATCATCTCTTCGTGGGGGAGCGCGGCCCCTTGACTTACCAGGGCATCTACAAGACCATCCGGCGGTTGTGTAAGCAGGCGGGGATCACCGGCAAACGGTCCTCCCCGCACACATTTCGTCACACGTTCGGCACAGAATATGCCGCGATGGACGAGATGGACCCCAAAGTACTGCAGGATATCCTGGGCCACAAGCAGTTCGCCACGACTATCCGCTACATTCAAAATAACCCCCGGAGGATGTCCAAAAACCACGCACGCTGCACGCCGCTCCACACGCTGGCGGTCGCTGCCCAGGGCAGCCTGTTCAGGGAGGAGCTGGTGAATGAGGCTGAAGAAATAGTGGCCCGCGAGGTTCAACGGTGAAATGCGTTACAAGATACCTGCAGGGCCTGAAGGCGACCACGAGGGCCGGCTCTGTTTCCTGGGACATAATACCTGGTGGCAGCGTGAGGACGGCGGCTGGGTCTGCCAACGCTGCCATCCCAAGCCCGGCACCTTCACAGGTGAAGTTTTGTGTGTTGAGCCCGTAGTAGTGACTAAGATCTTCAAGGATGGTCTGATTGTCGAAACTCGGTCGGCGCCACCCAGAGGAGATAACAAAGGATGACGTTACCTGGGCCGGAAAAGGGGCATCTTGAGCTACCTAACTGGCTGGTCGAGAGACTGGCCAGGCTACATCTTACCTCAACACAGTGGCAGATCCTCTGGGCCGTCTGGCGGAAGACACTGTGCTGGCAGGTGGGAGGCCGTTGGAAGAATCGCAGTTATCCCATCAGCAAGCTGGACCTGGCGACCGAGACCGGTGTCGGTGTAAGCCAGGTCAAAAGAGAGCTGAGGGAACTGGTGGCCATGAAAATCATCCTACGGGAAAAGATCGCCGGTGGCCGGGAACACAAGGCAGTTACCGCCTTCAACCTTGACCCTTCCACGTGGGAAATAAAGGGGGGCGAAATTGACCCCCTTTATGAGACAAAGGGGGGCGAAATTGACCCCCTTTCTGCACAGAAATGCCCCCCTTTTGTGACAGATATGACCCCCTTTAGTGACGAAAATGACCCCCTTTCCGTGCCTGACTCAGGCACGGGAAATAAACATCTAAATAAACATCCCAAAAAAACTTCTAAAGAAACAGTCTTCGAGTTGTGGAATTCCCTCAACCTCATTAAGCACGCCGAACTGACCGACGAGAGGTCACACGCCATCAAAACAGCTCTGGAGGGCCACACGGTCGAGGAGCTGTGTCAGGCGATAATCGACTACGCTGAGGTTTTGCATGCCAAAGGGCGCTTCTCGGAACTGCACTGGAGCCTGGAAGATTTCCTCAGCCAGGGGCTTGAAAAGTTCGTGGCCAGCAAGCCGTCGCACGATCCCCTGTTGGCCGAACTTTCCACTCTGTACGAGGAAAAGATTGGCCAGCTGACCCCTAGGCTGGCCGAAGAGTTCATAGAGTTCTGCTCCGGGTTCGATCGGCCGGTCTCCTGGATTCGAGAAGCATTCGAGGAGGCCCTGAGCCGCAATAAGCGGAACTGGCACTATATCCGGAAAATACTTGAGAATTGGCAAGAAGGAGGGAAGCCAGATGCAAAAGTCACACGACAGCCCCAGAAACGAAGGCGGCCTATCACCTATATCAAAGGTGCTGGAGAAGGCAGCGAGAGAGAAGGTTGAGGTCATCTGCATTGATTGCGGGGATCCCTTTGAGGCGATGGCCTGGGGACCTGTAACGGCCCGCATCTGTCGAGGTTGTGGCGCCAAGCGAGAGGAGCAACGGGCGGCTCTGGAGCGACTGGCCCGGGAGAAGGCTGAAGAACAACGGTACCGTGATCTCGTCCGGCTGGCCAACGTACCGCCCAGGTGGCGGGCAGTGACATTCGATACCCTGGACCCCAATATACAGACGGTGGCCCAGAAGATTGCGCGGGCATACGCACACGGTTTCAGCAAGAAGTCGCCCAGCCTCGTCTTCTACTCTCCGGGAAACGGCACAGGGAAGACCACCCTGGGTTACTGCATTGTGAACCTGCTGCTGCATGAGCTGCGGGTACCGGTAGTTGCCCGCAAGGCCCGGGACATTATGCTGGAGCTCCGCGATACGTTCACAGATCGCTACCAGACCGAGGCCGGAGTCTTGGATAAAGTCTCGTATGTCGACCTCCTTTTCCTGGACGATGTTGGCGTAGACCCGCCCAGTAAATGGATATACAGCACCTACTGGACACTGTTGGACCGCCGGTATGACTGGGAGCTCCCGATCGTCATCACCACGAATAAGCCCTTCGAGGGGAGGGGTGAGGTCCTGGCTGACCGTATCGGCGAAGGGGCGGCATCAAGGCTTCTGGGGCTGTGTGAGGGCAATGTCATCGATATGAGCGGAGAGGACCTGAGATGAAGCGGAAGGTGAGCGATCTGCTGGAAACCTGGCCTGGAGAGAAGCTCTGCAGAATCAAGGGGCACTCGGACTACTTCCGGGACAAGTACGGAACCCCGAATCCCTTCTACCTAGTTGAGGCAGAGGACACCGAGCTCTGGCCAGGTGGTTGGAGATCTGGTGGCGCCGCCTGCACGATCTATGGGAAGAGGAACGGCGTGGAGCTGCTGCCTACTGAGGGCAGGATCTACTACGGCCATGTTCTCTGCGAGGCACCTGGCAGCGACGGGAGCTACTCAAGCATCTGCCCGCTGGGAGAAGTTGTCCACGAGAGTGAGCTGGAGCCGGTCGAGGACGAGGAGATAGACCTGGCCACGTCGGTGAATCTGACCTTTGAGAATCTGGACCCGGGCCTGTTCTCGGATGATATTACCGTGTTCGTAGGCCCTGCCACCCGGAGGAATACGGCACTGGAGGAGATATGACATGGTGAGAAAACTACTGACAGCGGAGGCTCTCAAGGCCTTGGATGGCATCTCGGCGGAGGACAAGGAGTTGATCGAGGTGGAGGTCATCGACGAAGGCGGGGGACGAGACGAAGGTCCGGACATCCCGCTGCGCCAAGCGATCCGCGGCTTCCTGGCCCAGCAGTTCCTCGACTTTGAGCCAGACGAGGAACTCCGCAGCTCGCTCGACGGGGACGCAGCGGCATTCGTCGACGGCTGGGCCTGGTGCAATGAGCACGGCCAGTAAGGACGATGCGATTGATTGGGTACTGACGGGGGTCCTGTATGTTGTCTTCGGTCTGGTGTGGGTACTAGATGCGCTCAGCTGGATGAAGGCAAGAGTAACCCAGTCAACATGAGCGGGCCAATACACTAAAGAAACCCATGTAGCCGGAGCGAGCCAAAGGACTGAAGAAAACCATGTCATACGAGCGGGCCACACAGTTTGAGTAACCCAGGTATCAGGAGCGAGCCATCGTCGTTGAGCAACCCAGTATTCGTATACTGTAAGGAGGAATAAATCAATGGTCAAGATGGGAATCCATTACGAGCAAGACGATGCCGGCGTTCTCACTGGTAAAGTGCAGGTCGTGGACGAGGACCTGGATATAGTTCTGGACACCTTCGACACCGAAGAGGAAGCGGAGACGGAGATGGCTAAACTACAGGCCGAGTTCGACCGAAATGATAAGGTCCAGGCGGAATATCTTGAGTGGGAGACGGCTTGCCTGACCCGCCATGAGATTAGTAAGGATGACCTCCGTGAGTACTTGGTCAACGTGGTCGTTATCTAGTCCCCGAACCGAGGGGGCCTGGCAGCGAGGCCAGTAGAGTAGACGCTACTGACGTTTGACATGCCTTGCCGTGACCCAGGCCCCCTTTCCGTCACGATTTTGTAAATTATATGCGACAGTTTTCGGGCGAATCTGTAAATTATATTTAACGGAAAGGAGTCAAAGATGCAGGCAGACAAGATGAAATGGGCCTATACCTTCGTGCTCCTCGCGGTCACCCTTGGCTGGTCAGTATTCACCGTCATGATAGTCAAAAGTGCCCTAGCGGAGCCGTCAGAGATGGGAATACTGGAGGCCTCCGGGACAAGTGTCTTCCTGGGAGCACTCATAGGCTGGAATGCCCTGGTGATCCAGTACTGGTTCAGGAAGAAGGCGCCGCCAGCCGACGTCGAGAAGCAGGAGAACGGCGTATAAGCTACGTTACACGCAGAGGGGGGGGATCCCAATGGTCTATGACGATCAGAAGGCTTGGGTTAAGCTGAAAGAGGCTATAGAGATAAGCGAGAAATGTGACCCCGCCGATTGTGACTGTGATGAAGGCCCCATCGCCAAGCCGATGGAGCTGGTTGCGCATGATGCGGGGGTAAAGGTAGTGGCCTCAGTTTGCAGCATGCTCACCTGCCTGAAGGACGTGTGTTTTGAGCCCAAGGAATACCGGTATAAGAGCGACTGATGACGTAATAATACTTGAGGAGGTCAGAAATGCAGGCTTGGTTTATGAGAACATTTCGGAAGTACCCTTGGGCTGAATTTTGCCTGACTTGCGGACACTTCCTCTACTACAGAAGCCAGTGTCCGGCCGACCACGTTGTGGTGACATCGGATGACTCCCCCTGGGTGAAGGGGCGAAGCCCCCTTCCCTTCGGGGGAAGGGGACAAAGCCCTACTTAAACAGTAGAAGAATACTGTGGGGAGAGCAGTGAGTGATGACCGGGAATATTACCGACATTGATTTTGATACCCTCGTAACCCTCCGCTTGATGACTCACAACACCAGGCTTCTCGCAGCGCGGAAAGCCAAGGGGTGGACTCAAAAGGAGGCCTGCCGCATGCTAGGGCGTCACTCGCTGTGGCTCAGCCAGATCGAGACTCTAAAGAGAGTCCCTAACTCTGAAGAGCAAGCCGCCATCGCAGAGCTTTATGGTGACATCCCTAGTTACCTATTTCCGCCGACTCTAATGCAAGCCATCACGGCCGGGGTTTTCGAGAAGAGAGTCGCACAGTTAGACGAGCCACAGGTTGCTGCTCTCACAGTGTCTCAGTACCAGCGCCTCACATACGATGGAGAAACTGAGATGATTGAGGAGCTTGATAGGGATCTCCTTGGAGAGAGGCTCGGCGAGATATTAAGCACGCTCCCTGAAAGAATGAGGCGCGTGATAGAGATGAGGTTTGGCCTCGGACAACGCGAAGGGAAGGGGCCAGGATCCCTTCGGCAAATAGCCCAGGATCTCGACCTATCGCCCGAGAGAATCCGGCAAATTGAAAGTAAAGCCCTTGAGGAAATGAGGCACCCTGACCACTCTCGAGAATTAAGAGACTTCCTTGACGACCCTGCAGTGATAGAAGTGGCTCCAGCAGATAAACAGTAGTCTGATACTGTGGAGGTTAAGGTGAAAGTATACAGACGTGTTGGCTATATGAATGAAGACGCCTCTTATCTAAGCCCTAACTGTAAATACATGCATTTCCGATTGCCTGGTAAGCATTGGCTATCATGTGGAACATGTACTGAAGATAGCCCCCCCATCGAGCAGCTTAAAAGGGATACTAAGATTATTGTCTTTGAAAGGAATCGACAAGCAGATGGGAATGCAGAGGCTTTCAGAATCAGGTTAGCTTAACCGAACAGTAGCAGAGTACTGTGACTATAAAAGAAGGAGGCTCAACTAATGGGAGAACTGACACCGGTAATCGAAAAGCTGACATCGGAAGAAGACACGCTGCTCAAGAGTGGAGAGTGTCCGAAGTGCCACAGTAAGCACTTCGTCCGCGGACCGAGTGGCGGTCATGCCTTGAATATCGCCTGCGAGCATGGTCACCGCTTTTGGTTTGCCCCACCCTTCACATCAGAGTACCAAGGCCAGATAAGAGTAGAGCGCCACGGTGATAATCTCGAGGCGTGGTTCTAGAGGAAGGCTGATATGGCTAGAGCAGTGCCGGTTGACCAGACCAGGAGAGATATTCGCCACGCCTTTGCACAGTGGGATATTGACCCCTCTGAGTTCGAAATACTCTGGGAAGAGGAGAAGGGCAGCGGCGGCAGAACCCTGAGGAGGCCGGGTGCCATAGTTCGATACCTCAGGAATGGCCAATGGCAGACCATTTCCTGCTACGGTTTCCCCGGCCGGCCAGAGAATCTGAGGCAATGCTACTTGCTCTTGGACCGCCTGCGGATTGCCGAGCAGCACGGTGTCCAGTATGAAGGTCTGGCACATTCCACCGAGGTGGCGGCTCCCGACACGACATCCGCCAGGCGCGAAAGCATCCTGGATGCCTACGACACCCTGGGGGCCGGTCCTGATGACCCTGTGGAGCTGATCAAGGACGTCTACAAGCGGAAAACCATGTACTACCATCCCGACCACGGCGGGGACCCTGAGAAGTTCAAGAGATTGACCGCGGCCTACGAGCTCATCCTGAAGAGTAGAGGTGAGAAAGGGGCCTGAAGAGTACAGGGAAGGAGGTAAAACGAAGATGGAACTCCAGAAAGAAGTGGACGCCGAGACGGGGCAAGAGATGATACAGCTCTTGGAGAATGGCTGTGTCATAGCCCGCATCTATCCCCACCCAGAGGGGATAAGGATAGTCAGTGAGTACCTTGATGGCGTCCAGCACGAGGCTGTTATGCCGCCAGCCTTGGTCGTGAAGTTCACCAGACTGCCCGGTGAGACCAACAAGGAGGACTGGGGGAGCACCTTACTTGCCGGCTGGCCATGCTGCGCCTGCGATGAGATGATCATGGATGACCCCGATGCCTCGGTCGTCCTCGTCGATAAACTGGCGACCTGGGAATACCCCAGTTGGGGCAACATCTTGGAAGGGTCTGGCGGCCGGGCGTCCGCCTCACTCTGCGGCCGCTGTACCAATGAAGAGCGGCCTCCCAAGTATGCCATCAGGAACGAGGGTGAGGTTCATATCAGGGTTCCGCTCGACGAACTGGAAGACCTTGAAGGGGAAAGGGAATGAAAGCCAGTCTGGAAGCCAAAGAGACAGAATACCGGGGTGTCGTCCTGGAGTCGGAGACGCCGGAGGAGAAAGAGGTCCTAAACAGGATCTGGTCAGGCCATGGCCGGCCGGTGGAGATTGCACGCCTCCTGAATCACCAGGTGAAGCTAGTGATAGCGCCGACGCCGCAGGGAGTTGAGGGCCAGGTATCCAGTGTCAGCACGGGAGAAGGCTGGCAAGGTGCCCTGTCGGACCGGGAGGAGAGATGACAGGACAGAGGGAACCGAAAAAACCGGACGACTGGGGAACGATGACCCCCGACCAGAAGGCTCGCTGGTTCGACGAGTACCCTATCGAGCAGGAGGTTGAAGCGGCACCGGAGCTCACCCAGGAATCCCTCGAGCAGGAAGATGAGGGCCTGGTACCGGTGGGCGACAAGTTGGACCAGAGGAATCAGGGCATGACCGGCATCCGGAGACTCTACCCGCTGTGAGGAACCATGACCGAGTCCAGTGACTACTCCCAAGACCCCATCTGCAGGCTCTGCGAAGTCCCTTACGCCGATCACCCGCGGTGCCAGTGCTGCGGTATCTACTGTGGCCCCGGCCATTTCCGTGAGGAGGTCTCCCGTTACCGCGGCAAGGCGCTCTGCGGTTTATGCATTGAGGAATGGAAAGCCATGGAAAAGAGGGTTGGCCATAAAGTCCTCTGGGAGGTGTTCTTGAATAGAGACAAGCACTACCGGGCCGATGGCCAACCATTGAAAGAAGCGAGGAGGTAAAACCCTTATCAGGAGCCCTGGGAGAGGAACTAACCGTCACATCTTGCTCACACGAGACGTCAATCCAAAGAGGTTGCTGAGCGGCAGGTAGACTAGAGCATGGCCGGCCTCGTCAAGGCCGGTAATCGACCACTGTACCCCTAGCACCCACGACGCAATTCCCACGATGATGACCGCGAGGCTTCCCCACCAGGGGATCGGCGATACTGTGGTCCCGGGGTTGTCGAGGGCAATCGGGGTGAGGGGATGGCGGAGTGCTTGCCCCATACAGTGCCCTGCTACTTTAAGTTCCTTCTTCAACCTCTTACTCCTTCGTTTTCCGCAGCGCTTCGTGTTCCTTCTGCAGTGCTTCGTGCTTCTTCCGCCTTGCCTCGGATTGTAACCTCTGGCGGGCAGCCACGTTCCGGTCGCTCGGTCCGCCAAACGGGTTCTTGATAGTCTTCTCATACCCGCATTCGCAGGTGAGTATCGCTTTCCGCCCACGGGTCGACAGGGACTTGATCGAGATCCCACCCCTGCGGTCCCTGGTCATCAGGGGTTCACCGCACCTGGGGCAGAGGGTTTGCCTGCCGGCGCCCTTCTTGAGCTCGTAGCCGTTCTCCTTGGCGTAGCACTGCTCGCAGACCATTTCGCCGCGGACCTTGCGTAGCCCGCCCCTGTGGCTCTCGGCCTCCCTGCTGCACTTGAGAATGGTACCGGTGGTCATCAGTCTCTTCATGCATCTAAGTAGTAGTGAACCACAGTAACGAGGTCGCTATTACCACCGGGCACTCCCTCCGTCTCCTGCCCGTTCTGCCACTTAATTCTCAGACCAGTATCAAAAGGCACTGAGTCTCGCTCGAATATCCGGTACTGGGCTATTATCCATGGAGCTGGCCCAGCGATGCTCTTTATAGGAACACCAGCCCAGTCGGTGCAGCCGTAGAATTGCCAACCGAAAGAGTTTAGGACGAGGTCCTCCGTACCCGTAGCTTCCAGGCTGGGAGAGCTTTCGCCATCAAGATACATACGGGTGTTTCCCTCCATCCAATTGACATCATTGTCGTTACTGACTTGCTGGTATATCGAGTGCAAAACACCCCTGCCTGCGATGTTGAGATACTCTTCCCATGCTAGAGGGGCCATATTCGCCGTGTGACGCACAGCGTACAGTCGGGTATACCGGTCAAGAGTGTGTGGAGGGGTGAGGTTTCGGTAAGCAATCTGGCTCCAGACAGCAACGTCAGCGTCGACGTCGTTCTCCAGCACTATCTTGATACCGGCCGTGTAGGGAATGTCGATATACCGATAGCAACTCTGACCGACCATACTATGCCCAACAAGTCGAGTCATGTAAGCAATGTACGGTACCCCAAAGAAGAAGTCCCAGGCAGGCATGTCGATAGTGGGAGCACCATCACCGTCATAGTATATCTTGAGGGTCATATCCTGGACCGCTCCTCTCGTAAGCCAGAGCTGCTTTATCGTTCCGGCTAAGGGCTTATTGAGTGGCCCAGGTGCCTCAAAGAGGGTGATTGTTTTGCCCCAGTTACAGTTTATCCACATGCTGGGAGCATCGGCAGCCAGAGTTGTGATGTAGCCCCAGGCTCTCTGCCCGTCCAGGATGACCTTTAGCCTGAACCACACTTCTTTCGCCGCGGTATAGTCATCACATTGTCGATGTTGTATGTTAGCCACGCCATAATTGTAAACACCTAACCAAGACTCATGCTGCCATCGACAGTAGTAGAAGGTACCTGGTGCAGTCTGGTAAAATGAAGCTCCCATCTCCCATAAACCAGCGCCAATTTCGGCCCAAACATCCACCTCGATGACATAGCGACCATCTGCCGGTGGAATGTACTCAGTGCAGTAAAGAACAGACCAGATGTTGCCAGCTACCGTCTGCTCTACACAACGGCCAGAAGGGTGAACACCATCAGCCTTGACTTCCCATGCCGTGGCCACATCCGTCCATTCTGCAAATCCATCAGGTATCGCATTCAGGGCATCATCGGTAAAGTCGTTCTCGTACAGGACTGTTCCGTCATATTGGGATACCTTGAGATTGGCGACACGGTTCATACCTGAGTACGAGACAAACCCTAGGTTACCTGCGTGAGCTACAGGTTCGGTATTCCGTTCGAGAGGCACACCGCCCACAGAGTCCCACTTGAGGGGGACTCCGGCAATCCTCTCTTTCAGGTTGATGTGCTCATTCTCAAGCAGGTCAAATCCAGAATGAGGATGATAGATTGTCATTCTTCTTTGTTCCCCTATACTACTATATTGTGTCCCTGCTCGGTGTTGGTGCCGCCGTCGACGAAGGCAGCGGTGGTATTACCGAGGATCTGGTTGCCAATGATGATGTTCTTGTTGGATTGACCAGCCCCGGCCTCCACTATGTCAATCCCATTTACATTGCTGGTGCACTTTACCACCGTGACGGTATTGTAGTCAGCGTTGCCCGTGCCATCGCCCTCTATCCGCACCCCGTCCTCGAAGTCATGGGCCTCGCCACCAATGAGTTGGCAACCGGTACACCGCAGGAAGTATACGCCGTACGTCCCCGCCGTGTCTTGGCCATCGCAGTGGGCAGTAGTTACGGTCACATTCGTGCAATCTTCGAGCATGATGCCGTGGCCATTCGGGTCATAGAGACTGATATTACTTAGCTGTGAGTCTGAGCAGTTGTCAAGGTGAAGAGCGTGAGTGGTATTGGCCACCTTGCTAATCAAGGTGGTAATTCTCAAATATGTGCAGCCAGTAGCCTTGAAGTTTGAGAATCCCGCATTTCTACCACTGTCGCTCACTGTCACATTCACAAGTGAAGGGCCACTAGTGCAATTTTCTAGCCTGATGGCCTCTTCACCGTGAGACATTGAGTAAATATCCTCGATATTCAAATCGCTGACATTGTCGACATAGATACCAGCATCATTTCGTGCTCCTGTGATTTTCCCACGCAGGGTCATGGACTTAATAGTCACTTCCGATATGAAGCCGTGAACGTAGATACAGTCAATGTTGTCCGCTGCAGCCTGGATTTCCGTTACTCCAATACCGGAACCTTCGAGAGTGAAGTGACCAACGCCTATGTCAACCACAGCTGTGATGGTGAACGTCCCCGGGTGGAGGAAGATATACCTGCCGGCGTCGATAGAGTGATTGATATTCATGCCTGGGACGCACTCATAGTGATTGGTAGATACCCGCCAGGTTACCACACCAACTGCCCCGCCACAAGCCATCAGGGTTCCACCAGTGACCCGTATCTCACCTGCAGCGTTGGTGCAGTTCACCGAGTCGACATAGCAATCCTTGAAGGTGAACAGTCCGGTGCCGGCGTTGGTGACCGCATCTATATCATCTACACCCTCACAGGCTATAACCGTAGCCCCAGTGGCATTGGAGATGATATTACCCCGGGTCATATTACAGGACATCAGGTCGATGTCATGGTCGAGGGGCTCAGCGGCGGTGATTATGTTTCCGTGGAAGGTCGTAAAATAGCAGTCCAGGAGACACCGTAAGGTACTGAGATGAACGTCCCTCGAGAAACTTCCCCGGTGGACATCTACGGAGCCCTGGGTCATTTGAAGGCTGTATCCAACACCCTCTCCCACGATGATGCAATCGGTTATGGTAGGCGCTCCGGCAGCAGTGTTTACCAGTACCGCCGGTATCGCAGCGTCCGGGGAAATAACGGTGATATTCTCAAGGTACAGGGTTTCGGTAATGTTGATAACTGCCGTAGCAGGGGCAGCAGCAGGAGCAATCATCACATGTTCATCCATCCCTCGGATGGTTATTAGTGCTCCCCCAGTAGTGGTTAGGTCTCCCTCATCATAGGTTGTACTGGGATAGAGCAGGATTACCCAAAAGCCGCCATGAGCATCAGCAGTATTGATAGCTGTCTGTATCGACATCCCCTGGCTAAGCTCGAGGGTGTTCTGGGGGTTAAGCCGGGCTCCCTGGGGAGTCTTGGTTGCCATTACCATGGTCAGACTCCTTTACTCAGCCGCGGCGGACCATCCGGAGCCCGCCCCGGTGGCTCTCAGCCTCCCTGCTGCACTTGAGAACAGTTCCTGTGACCATCTGCCTATGCGCCCTTTGCTATCCTCGGTTCAATGTCAGCCATATCAAATCCCCAAAAGCCCTTGCAATCTCTGAGTGACGCACCAAGCCTCATCAGCCGACAGCTCCTTGCGCGTCAGACCGAACCACGCCCCTGCTCCAGTGTAGAAGTTCCCGTTGGCTGGCCCTCCTATCACATTGTAAATCCCCGTCAAGTCAGGTCCGAGTTGCTCCATAGCGGTATAGACACCACCCGATTGGTGGTCGGCATCATCGACCTGCACGCCGTCCTTGTAGATCTTGACTCCGACCGAGGTTTCAGAACCATCGTAGGTAACTATGAGAATCGTCCAAGTATCAGCAGTCAGAGCGGTCTGGTCCTCTCTGCCGATGTACTCGTTGGCGGATTCGTCATACAGCTCCACCTCGGGGTAGCCATTGGCGTCTATGCGAACTATCCATTCCCTAGACGGGGTATTCTCCTCATACTTCGCCAACAAGGTGGCCCCAGCAAGGGCACCAGCAGCAGGCGATAGTATCAAAATAATGGAGAAGGGTGAGTCGTCATTACCAGCGGCATTGGCAAAAGAGAACAGGTGCCCGGCGTCAGCACGGGACATATACTCGTCACTGCCGTTGAAAGTGAGGAAAACACCTTTGCTCTTAAACATGGGTTCAGTATCGAAGTCCCACAGGTTCTTTGAGGCTGCAAGGTCCCTACCATGCCTGGTCAGGTCCGCAACTACATTGAAACCCCCGTCTTCCCTTATACATACCCACAGCCCGTCAGCAGGACCCAACTCACCGAGAACGTCGGCAATGGCATCACGGACTTCGTGTGGCATGACAGGATAGTTGTCTCTTATGTCGATACCTGTTCCGCCATTGGTATCATCAAGTATGTCAAAGTCGAACTGCCATTGCTTGTGACCCGACACTTGATTCCCAGTTATTCGTATATTGTTTATGCTGCCGTCTGAACACCAGATCCTGATCCCACGCCTCTGAGCTGCGTCGGAACCATTGTCTCGAACAATGTTATTAGTGATATTCCAACCTGAGGTATTCCAACCCCCAGCATTATCCCCGAATTGAATCCCGGTCCCGTAACCTGCGGCACCATCAGCTCCGTTTTCCCGTACCAGGTTATTGTCAATAACGCCATCGACGTTTCCGCCCAGCACGAATATGCCTTGCTGGTCATTATTGTAGATACGATTATCTACTATACGAGCATCAATGCTGGCCGAAATCCATATTCCGCAACCATCATTGTTATACAGGTTGTTCCCTTGGACTAGCGGAGCGTAAAACATACCGCCACCTGCGGACTCCAGCTGAACACCCATTCTGTCGGCGTTACCAGCTGGAGGGTCTACTTGGCCATTGTTGTATGAGTCATTGAAGATGAATCTGAGTCTGTATACATCGCTACCGTCGGCAGCTATTGTCGGTCCGAGCCCGTTGTCATGTATGAATGAGTGCTCAATGAGAACATCATCAGCGCACTGGACAAATAGAGGATACGATGGCCCGTTACGGAGTGTGACGTATGAGCAGAAGAACTGGTCGGCAAACGAATGTATTAACCAGGTAAGTATGTTGGTGTTTACATCGCCGTCGATGATCAGGTCTCGCAGACCACTACCAATAGCAGTGTTTGCAAAGAAGAACAGGGTGGCGCCAAGTGCTGCTGTAGGAGCAATTACGGTAGAATCCTTTTGTCCCTGCAATACAACACCGGGTTTGGTGATGGTCATGTCCTCTGCGCTGAACGACCCCAGTAGGTGTATGAGCCCCCCAGTAGCTGGTAACGCGTCGTGTGCCGCCATAATGTTAATGTCGTCGAGGGCTCCTCGGCCCAGAACCTTCATCTCGCCACTGGTTATGTACCACAGAATCGTTCCGTTCGTGCCAACCCAAGTATTGACGGTTCCACCTCTAATTCGTATCTCACCTCCGGCATTAAGGCAGCTTACCGAGTCGACATAGCTGCCGGTAATGGTAAATAGTCCAGTGCCCGAGTCAGTAATTGTGCCGATATCGCTCCCACCCTCGATGGCCAGGACCGTTGCCCCAGTGGCAAGTGACGTGATGTTGCCTCCGGTGAACTCGCAGGACATCAGGTCGATGTCATGGTTAAGGGGCTCAGCAGCGGTAATCAGATCCCCGAGGAATGTTGTAAAATAGCAGTCCATGAGGCACCGTACGGTACTGAGGTGGACATCTCCCGAGAAACTTCCACGGTGGACATCTACTGAGCCCCGGGTCATTTGCAGGCTGTATCCAACACCCTCTCCTATGATGTTGCAGTCGGTTATGGTGGGTGCTCCGGTAGCGGTGTTTACCAGTACTGCGGGTATCGCAGCGTCCGGGGAAATAACGGTGATATTCTCAAGGTACAGGGTTTCGGTAATGTTGATAACTGCCGTGGTAGGGGCAGCGGCAGGCGCAATCATCACATGTTCATCCATCCCTCGGATAGTTATCAGTGCTCCCCCAGTAGTGGTTAAGTCCCCCTCATTATAGGTTGTACTGGGATAGAGCAGGATTACCCAGAACCCCCCGTGGGCGTCGGCAGTGTCGATAGCTGTCTGTATCGACATCCCCTGGCTGAGCTCGAGGGTGTTCTGGGGGTTAAGCCGGGCTCCCTGGGGAGTCTTGGTCGCCATTACCATGGTCAGACTCCTTTACTCAGCCGCAGCCGGTATTTCTTGAACCTTAAAAGATAGGATGTTGGAATTGACACTGTACTGGAAGTTAATGGTGTCCCCTGCAGTAACCATCAGGCTGAACCGGTAAGCTGAGTTGATGTTCAGAGCTACCCCACCGTTGAATTGGACAGTCATTGGAACCCCACCCTGAGTGATAGTCGCACTCAGGATACCTCCAGCACTGAAGGTAGCCTCAACCCTGAAGGTGCAGGGGGAGTTCAGCGGAGCCAGGTCAGCCGCAAGAATATCGTTGGGAGTGAGATACCCCACGACATTGAACAGATTAGCCCTGGACAGGGGGTTCAGGGGACTGACTAGCCGCTTGATGGTATAAGTATCTCCAGCGACAGGGGCTACTGGAAGGGGGTTAGTGGCGAAGTTCAGTTGAGTAGCAGTATTGGAGTCGATTTCCCGGGTGTAAGAGATGCCTGTAGAGATGTCCATTATCTCCACTAAGGCGTCTTCCCAGATATTTACCTGCCAGCCCTTGGTAGTGTCGTCAAGGGTGTTAACTGTTCCCCCGGTGGCCACCCCACTGTCAAGGGATGTCTCTGAAGTCACGGGCAGCGGGTTGGCGGCGGAGATATCAGCGCCGCTGCCAAAGACAGCCCGGAGTATGCGAGTGGCTATATTTTCCAGCATTTACAACTCCCTTACCTTGGAGAAATCATGTACGAAGTACGTCTTACCGCAGTCTTTGCATACTATTACTGTGGTTCCCACTGGGACTGTCTGGAGATGCTGGCAGAAGGGGCACTTGCACTGTTTCGTATCTGGGAGTGGTGGAGTTCCAGCCGCCTCCATTAGTGTTGCAACAACAATTCCTCCCTCCAGAATGCCGGCGCCTCTATTGACCGCCACCACGTCCCAGCTATGAGAATAGGTTGATGCTGGGTCAAGTGTTAGTGAAGTGTAGGTATAGACAAGGTTCATATATTGATTATCGCCGCCCGGAGATATTCCGGGGCAGGCAATCACTGTTAGCGAGCCACCATCAGCTTCAGAAGGAGTGCTCCCATAGAGCCATAGTTCAATATCCTCGCTGCAAGTCCAGTCCTTCTGCACCATAGAAAATATGTAGCCTGCTGGTGTGGCATAAGGCATATCTTGACCAGTGGAAAAATCAATCATATGAGCCTGCGCACCGGCAGCTAGTGGTGGCTTAACCCAGGGAACTGGTGCTGGGTGGGCTATCATATCAGTAAAACATATGCCGAAAACCACCAACCGCTGGCTATATTTGAGGGATATGCCAGACCTTTGCCTTGCCGAGGAGATCTCTTTGCTATAATCTGGTTTGCCTATTCCTCGTATTGGTACTTCAAATGCTGGAGCCATCACTCAACTCCTATTATCACGAAGGTGCAGCTTATTGCATGGGGATTTCTGGCGTCCCCGTTTCTTCCGATCATCCAGAGTCCCTCGCTCTTACCAATAGCCTCACTGACAGTAAGTACGGGAGTGGCATCATTCAGAGCTGCGTAAGTATCCACCTCGTTAGGATAAATCCAGATGTGGTCGCTGTGCCCTACTGCCATGTCTACCAGGGCGTTACAGCCCTCAGGCCAATGGGGAATGATCTGAACAATCCTGCCGGTAAGAGGAGAGGGTTTCGAGGTTCTATCTCCTGTTCCGGGCTCCAGGGCCAGCCTCAGGTTTACATTTCTCGTCATTGCTACCATAGGCTCCATACCCTCCCTTTCCAGGAGCTTGTCGAGGGCAAATTGAGCCTGGGAGAGCTGCCCGTGGACATAGTCCACCCTCTCGTCAATGTTGGTCAGCTGGTCAAAGGGCTGCCGGCGTTCGGGGTAGGTCATAACCGTCCTCCCCCTTCTATTGGAAATCCCAGGCCACGGTTACGATACAATTGGGGTCCGCCGTTCCGATAAGAAGCTCCAGCTGCCCCAGGATCTCAATATCCTTCAGCTCATCCCGCATGGATACGCAAGCTGCCATGGAGACGTTTATGCCCAGGCGGTTCGCTGTGGTCACTCCCCCGGGTGCGCCAGCGCTCGCAGAAGTTGTAAACCGGTCCACAACGGTGATGATCGCGTCCTGGGCCCCCAGGACGTTATCCACCATAATGAGGCTGGGGATAATCTTGGCGTTTCCCCTTTCAGCGGCAAAGACGGTGGTCGCTGCCACCATAGTCTGCGTTAAACTTGGCATGATCCCTCCTGATCCTCCTTTACTCCCTCTTCTACCACCGGAGCTCGGAGTAGTACCGGATAAGCTTTGCCAATCTCAGCTGTTCGGCAGTTGGCGTGGCTATCTGTGACAACCGGCACTTATTTATCATAAGCCCGATTACAAACTTCTCGAAGTCTATTCCGGTATCAATCAGCATCCTGAGGATAAGAGGCTCCACGTTCTTGACGAAGTAGAAGAAGAGTCTCTTGTCATCATAAGGACAGTTCGTCGGGGTTCGCTGGCCCAGGTAACGCAGGGTGGCTGAGGTCGGGCTGGGGTTCATGCTGGGGGCTTCCAGTCGGGACAAAGCCTCACCGGCAGGGATGAAGATCTGGGCCAAGTAGTTACCCGGCTTGAACCCGGCAACCACTTCATAGAGAGTGTTTATGTTCTCGGGGTAGATCATCTCCCCACCAGCGGAGTTGGAAAGGTCCACGTCCCGGTAGTCGTTGGTGGGTATGATGTGGAAGATGTCGTAAGTGATCTGGTTGGTTTCGGCTATCTGGAAGGTCTTCCCCCGGACAGCAGATTGCTCTGCCGGCCAGGCATCAGTGAACCTTACGTAGTAGCCTTGCTGTAGGAGTTTGGGTACTCCTGGGGATACGGTAGCCTCAGCGGTGGGCTTCTCTTCAATCATACTACCCTCCTGGTTCTCTTCTCTCTCCTGGAGAGAGGTATAGGTCCTATTACGTTTATGCCCCTGCCAGGGCAGTACTTATCCCGGTGGCAGATGGGACAGTTGAGAAGCTGTCGGTTGTTGCATCACTGCCCTCTGGGTATACTCTATCCTGCGGACATAGAGCTTGAAACATTCCCCACAGACATCCCAGAGTACTCTCATTACGGGGAAGGGTCGGATAGTTCCGGGAAGCTGGAGGGCAGTGAGCTTCTTCACATCCATAAAGGGGAGCTCCAGAACCCCCAAACCGGCTGGGAAGGAATCTTGGCTGATGGTTCCCTGCTCCTTCAGCTCAGCTACGTATTCGGATACCAGCCCTCTTTCACTTCCACATTCGGGGCATTTGTCGTGACACTCGAGGGGTTCTTTCTGGTGGCCATCGCCATTCATAACCATAATTCTCTCCTCT
>Ga0180008_1000149_pt1 | contig 72123 bp, 70 predicted proteins | sample MM_PW_MetaG_FD_121121 | JGI IMG/M metagenome (GOLD analysis project Ga0180008, IMG submission 121121) | Groundwater microbial communities from the Aspo Hard Rock Laboratory (HRL) deep subsurface site, Sweden - MM_PW_MetaG | ecosystem: Environmental > Aquatic > Deep subsurface > Groundwater... | reverse complement strand
TTGCTCTTCTGTCAACACAATCTCGGGGGCAACTCGCACTGGCGCACTCCATTTCAGGCCGTAGTAGACCATTGGAGTCACCCCAAATAATTAAGTTCAATTAAGAATCAAACACTACACTAGACGACGCCGGCCGTCAGGTGCGCCGCATGATGCGCGAGATCGAAACCACCTCGCTTTGCAGCGCCGCGCAGCGCGTGTGCGACTACCTGCTGAACCTGCCGGCGCTGGTCGAACAGGCCGACGAGCTGGGCGAAGACCTGATCGACGGGGCGAACCAAACACTCGCCGAACGCGTCGTGACCCTGCCGGTGAGCAAAGGCGTGGTGGCCTCTCTGCTGTCGATCACGCCAGAGCACTTCTCGCGTGTCTTGCGCGAGTTGCAAACCGAAGGCCTGATCGACATGCAGCAGCGCACCATCCGCCTGCTGGCGCCCGATCGCCTCGCCCGTCGGCGATGAGCACCGATCGCCCACGCGCCGAACGCGGCCCCCTGCGGGTCGCTCAACTGCTGCAGGCCCCGCATCGGCTGGCGTTTTTCCTGGCGGGCATCAACCTGCTGCTCACCGCCGCGTGGTGGGCCTGGCTGTGGGCATTCGGTGCCAGGCAACTTGCCCCTGTGCTGCCCGCGGGCTGGCTTCATGGCCTGTTGATGGTCTGCGGCTTCATGCCGCTTTATTTCGCCGGTTTCCTTTTCACGGCGGGCCCACGTTGGTTGCAGATGCCGGAGGTGAGCGCGCGCGACGTGCGGCTCGCCTGCCTGGTGCTGGCTTCGGGCTGGTGGCTGGTGCTGCTGGGCTCGGTTGTCGACAGTCGCGTCGTGTTGCTGGGCCAGGGCGTGAGCCTGATCGGTTGGTGCCTGCTGATGCACCGCTTTGTCGTGCTGACCTGGCGCAGTCGGGCCGATGACCGGCTGCATGCCAAGCTGGTGGTGGCCTCTGGCCTGATCGGCGCTCTGGCCATGGCGGCGTCGGCACTGGGCCTGCACCTGGGCCGGTGGGACCTGTGGCGCGGCGCCACGCTGTTGGCGCTGTGGGGCTGGGTGGTGCCGGTGTTCGTGGTGGTGCAGCACCGCATGATCCCCTTCTTCACGGCCGCCGCCCTGCCTCGCCTGGACGCCTGGCGGCCCAACTGGCTGTTGTGGGCGCTGCTGGTCGGCATCTGGCTGCAAGGCGCCTTGCACCTCGCCGAAGGCACGGTGTTGAGCCGCAGCGAGCTGCCCTGGCTGCGCGCCGCGCTGGCCTTGCCATGGGGCTTGCTGGTGCTGGGCCTGGCCGTGCGCTGGGGGCTGGTGCAGAGCTTGCGCATCCGCCTGTTGGCGATGCTGCACGTGGGCTTCGTGTGGATGGGGCTGGCCTTCCTGCTGGAGTTGCACCCCGACCCGTTGCTCTCGGTGCACGCGCTGGGCATCGGCTGCCTGGGCTCGCTGGTGCTGGCCATGGTCACGCGCGTGAGCTGCGGCCACGGCGGGCGCACCCTGGTGGCCGATGACTTCATCTGGGCGGCCTTCCTGGGCTTGCAAGGTGTGGCGGGGCTGCGGCTGACGGCCCTGCTGTGGCCGGCTGAAGCAGCGTGGCTGCTGCCAACGGCGGCCGTGGGCTGGCTGCTGGTGATGGGGGCCTGGGCGCTGCGCCTGCTGCGCTGGTACCTGCGGCCCCGGCTGGATGGGCGACCTGGTTGAGGCGGGTCAAGCCGGCCACGTCACCGGCCCCACCGCGTCAAGCGTGTTCTTGAGCAGCAGCGCGAAAGCGGTGTCACCCTCCATCACCAGGCGCCGTTCGAAGAACAAGGTGTCCGGGTCTTCTCGGCCGGCCATCAGGTCGAGGAAGGCGCGGGCATCGGCCTGGATCGCAACCGCCATCGGCTCATGTGCCGTCGCCATGCGAATGCCCCGCCCCTCGGCACACAGCCGGAATGTCAGCCCCAGGTCGCGCACGACCACGTCAACGCGCCGACCACACAAGCCTGGGCGAGCCGACAGCGGCACCTGTGGCCACCAGCGTTCGGTCAGCACGCGGGCCAGCACCAGCGAGGGAGGTTGCACCGGCAGGCGGCTGAGCAAGGGGCTGAGCCACGGGCCCAGTCGCTCAAGAGACGCCAGCCAGACGTGTTCCGTTGAAGGCTTCTGGTTTGGATTCAGTGTGTGATTCATGCGGCCTCCCAGGCCATGCCCGGCATGCGGGCGTGAGCAAAACCATCGGACAAAGGGCCCGGCAATTTCAGGCCGCGCAAAACCACCTCCGCATCGCCGGGCGACAAGCGCCCGCCCAGCACGGCGTCATGCAGACGCAGCACCTCGAGGAAGTCCCAGGCACATGGCGACAGGCGCAGGGCAGAGACGCCCGCACGCGCGATGGCCGGCAGGTGGCCCAGCAGGCACTGCACCGTGCCCGACTGCGTCTGGATGCCATTGATGGCCAGGAACACCTGCCCTTCCTGCGTTTTCACGTCGAGCCCATCGGGGTCGTTGCCACACACGAAGCCGCACTGGTCCTTCTGCAACCCATGGTGCCGCGCCGTGAAGCATCGTGCCGACAAGGCCAGCGGCAGGCGTCCGAAGGCGATCACCTCGGCTTCGATGTGGCCCAGGTGCGGCGCGAGCACGGCCTGCACGGCGTCAAGGTCCAGCTCCACCGGGGCGAGCCAGCGGGTGGCGCCCATCTCGCGGTACTCGGCCAGCGCCTCGCTGCTGTAGACGTTGATGTGCGTGCCGATGGACCACGGCCGGCCCGCGTGCCAGGCCAGGCGAACGGCCGCGGCGTCGTTGGCCTCGATCAGCACGTCGCCGCGCTCAACGGCCTGGCGCACGCCGCGCAGCTCGGCTTCGGTTTCGATCAGCGCAAGCGTGCCCAGCCACACGCGCTTGCCGGCTTGCGTGAGCTCAGCCGCCAGCGCCAGCCAGTCGGCGGGTTTGAGATCACGCCGGCGCGAGCACACGACCTCGCCCAACACAACATCGTGCGCGGGACTGTCAGCCAGGTCGGCGTAGAAGCGAAACAGGGTTTCTCGGGGCCAGTGGTACTGCACGGCCCCCACGGTCAAGGTCATGGTCGTGTTCATTGCCAAGGCCTGCTCAAGGCGCCAAGCGTGGTCTGCCGCCCTTCGGAGAGGCGCTGCAAGGCCTGCTGCCCCACTGGGCTTGCCTCATAGGCTTCGAGCGAGGCCATCGCCCGATCGATGGCCTGCCGCCACACGCGGGTGACCTGGTCGATGTAGGCCGAGCTGCGCTGGCGGCCTTCGATCTTGATCGCCTTCACACCCGCGCGAATGAGGTCGGGCAACACGTCGATCGTATTCAGGCTGGTGGGCTCTTCCAGGGCGTGTTCTCGGCGCCCTTCGACATCGAAGCGGCCTTTGCAGAGCGTGGGGTAAGCGCGGTGCTCTTCGGGCCCGTAGCGGTCGATCAGCACACCGCCCAGCCGCGCATCGACCTGCAGCCCGCGCTCCTCCCAGCGCACGGACTCGGCCGGCGAGCACACGCCCGCGTTGTTGGGCGAGCGGCCTGTGGCGTAGGAGGACAGCGCGCAGCGCCCTTCCACCATCACGCACAGGCTGCCAAAGCCGAAGACCTCGATTTCCACCGGGGTCTGGCGGATCACGTGCGCCACCTGCGACAGCGTCAGCACGCGAGGCAGCACCGCGCGCTGGATGCCATAGCGCTCGTGGTACAGCGCGATGGCCTCGTGGTTGGTGGCCGAGCCCTGCACCGACAGGTGCAGGCGCAGGTGCGGGTGCTGCCTTTTCGCATGTGCCATCACGGCCACGTCGGCCGCGATCAGGGCATCGACACCCGCGTCGGCGGCCACATCCACCGCGCGCAGCCACGGCCCTGGGTCGGGCGACAGCGCCTGCGTGTTGAGTGCCATGAGCACCTTGCGGCCCAGCCCATGGGCGCGCCTCACCGCCGCCTTGAGCTCGGTCGGTGAGAAGTTCAGCCCGGCGAAATTGCGCGCGTTCGTGGCGTCGCGCAGTCCGAGGTAGACGGCGTCGGCACCTGCTTGCAGGGCCACGTCCAGCGCACGGGGGGAGCCGGCCGGACAAACCAGCTCCGGTTGGATGACAGCGTTCATGGGTGGTCAATCTAGGCAGCCACCCTCGTCATGGTTTTGTGCAACGTCAAGGCATGTCGTGTGCCCAGCTTGGCGCGGCGGCTTGCTGCACGGGCACCACAGGCTCGGCAGGTGCTTCGGCCTTCGCAGCCACCCTCGCCGCGGCGGGCGACTCATCCTGCCAGCCACCGCCCAGCGCCTTGTACAGCGTGACGGTGTAGATCAGGCGGTCGTTGTCGGCGCGCACGCGGTCGTCGTCGCGCTCCAGGGCCTTGGCTTGCGCCTCCAGCGCCGGCTGCAACAAGGCCTGCCCCTTGACGAACAAGGCCTGCTGGTGATCGGACACCCGCCGCGCCAGCTCGGCCACGCGCTGCAGGTGCTGGTGCTGCGCCACGAAGGCACGCTGGGCCACGTAGGCGTTCTCGACGTCTTCGAGCGCGGTGAGGATGGCCTTTTCATACTCAACAGCCAGGCCATCGAGATTGGCCTGGTTCGCCGCGATGTTGGCCCTGATGCGCCCGCCATGGAAGATCGGCAGGCGCATGCCCACGCCCAGGCGCTGCAGCCCGAAGTTGCTGCCCGGCTCGTCGTCGGGCGAGAAGCGCCCCCCCATCACGGCCAGCCCCAGGTAGAAGCGCGGCAGTTGCGCGGCCTTGGCCGTGCCCAGCTTGGCCGCTTGCGAGCGCAGCTTGCGGGCCGCGCCGCGCACATCGGGCCGGCGCTCCAGCACCTCGCTGGGCAACACCTCGGGCAAGGGCGGTGGCTGCATCTCGGCCATGGTGGGCGGCAAAGATTTGAGCTCTTGAGGCGGCCGCCCCATCAGCACCGCCAGGCGCTTGAGGTGGCTGTGCAGCAAGGCCTGCAGCGGCTCGCGCTTGGCCTGGGCGTGGCGCCACTCCAGCTCGGCGCGCTCGACGTCGCTGCTGGTGGCCTGCCCGGCCTTGAAGCGTCCCTTGGCGTAGGCCATCAGCCGCTCGGCCACGCGGATGCCTTCGTCCAGCAGCAGCACCCGCCTCTCAGCGCTGCGCGCTTCGATGTAGCGCGATGCGATGTCCGAGGCCACCATCAACTGGGCGCCATGCACCTGCTCCTGCGCACCCAAGGCCAACTGCCTGACCATCTCCGTCTGGCTGCGCAGGCCGCCGAACACGTCCGCCTCCCACGCCAATGTCATCGCATGGCCACGGGTGTTGCCCCAGGGCAGGTCGCCCGTGGTTTGCGGCAGCTCGATGGGCAATGGCATGGACGTCGGCAGGGCCGAGCCCGCCCCGGTCGGCAAGGCGCCGTCCTGCTTGCCACGCGAGCCGGCCAGCGAAGCATCGACGGTGGGCAGGCTGGCCGAACCGGCCACATCGATGTAGGCACGTGCTTCGCGCACCCGGGCCAGGGCCACGCGCACATCCGCGTTCTGGCGCAGGCCTTCTTCGATGTAGGCCGTGAGCACCGGGTCGCCGAAGCGGTCCCACCAGCGGGCCAGGTCGGCGCGCTCACCGCTCAAAGGTGCGGCAGCAAAACGGTCGGGCACGGCGACGTCGGGCGGGGGCACGTCCACCTGGATGGTGGTGCAGCCCGCCAGCCAGGCTGTGGCCACGGCCGCCGCCACACCACCCCAGCGCATCGGTTTGGACTTCATGGAACAACTCCTTGGAACAAGCAGGTCACCCCTGGCGGGCCAGCATGGTGCGAAAGCGCATCAAGGCCAGGCAGAGGAACACGATGCCGATGCCGGCCACGCTCAGCATCTGCGGCCACACCACATCGGCCCCGGCCGCGCGGTACAAGATGCCCTGCGCCAGTTGGGTGTAGTGGGTGGAAGGCGAAGCCAGCATCAGGTGCTGCAACCACGTCGGCATGCTCTCGCGCGGCGTGGCCGAGCCCGACAGCAGGTACATGATCACGAACACCGGCACGGCCAGCAGCCCGAACTGCGGCATCGACGAGGCCACGGTGGCCAGCAAGATCCCCAGCGCCGTCAGCGAAAACAGGTACAAACCCGTTCCCAGCAGGAACAGCGCCGCCGACCCCTCGGGCGGCACCTCCAGCACGCCGCGCACCACCAGCGACAGCGACACCCCCACGGCCACCAGGATGACCAGCCCGTTGGCGGCGATCTTGGCCACCGCGATCTCGCTGGGCCGCACCGGCATCACCAGCAGGTGTTCGATGGTGCCGCGCTCTCGCTCGCGGATCACGGCCGCGCCCACCAGCACCACCGACAGCACCGTGACGTTGTTGATGAGCTGCATCACCGAGGTGAACCACGACGAGGTGCCGTTGGGGTTGAACAGCACGTGCACCACGGCCCTGGCGGGCAGCAACTCGTCGATGCCATCGACCTTCAGGTGCGCCAGGGTTTCGCGCACGATGATTTCTTCGAGGTAGGCCGCACCCAGACGTCCCTGGGCCATGGCCGTGGCATCCATGTGCACCTGCACGGTGGGCGAGCGGTAGGCGTGCACGTCGGCCTCGAAGTGCGCCGGGATGTCGAGCACGAACAGGAAGCGCCCCGTCTCCAGACCGTTGAGCGCTTCTTCTTCGGTCACCGGCACGGGGGCCTGGAACATGGGCGCGCGCACCGCGTCGCGCAGGCGCAGGGACAGGGCTGAGCCGTCTCGGTCGACCACGCCCACGGCCACGTGGTTCACGTCGGTCTTGGTGCCGACGGCCACCACGTAGATCGCCAAAGTGAACGACACGATGATGGCGGCCATCATGGTGCGGTCCTTGAGCACGCAGCGCAGCTCCTTGAGTCCCAGGTGCCAGACGTTGAACAGCCAGGTTGCCATCTCCGCTCTCCCCTTTCAGCGCTCTTGCTTGGGCACCAACAGGCGCGCCAGACCCACGTACAGCACGCCAAAGCCCAGCAGCACCGCGCTGGCCTGCCACAGCGGTGCCCAAGCAAGCGGCCAGCCCTTGGTGATGGTGCCCAGGCTGATCTCCTGGAACCAGGCCGCGGGGAAGGCCGCCGCCAGCGCGCGGCTGGGGCCCTGCAGCGTGGACACCGGGCTGAGCAACCCGGCAAAGCTGGTGGTGAAGATCACGCACACGATGGCCGTGAGAAACTGCGCGGCCACCTGCGTCTGCACGAAGGCCGACACCAGCATGCCCAGGCCCGTGACGGCCACCGCGTAGGCCACGGCCCCCACCGCCAGCCCGACGAAGCTGCCCTGCACGCTCACGCCGAAGACCAGCTGCAGCACCGCCACCAGCAAGCCAAAAGCCAACGTGGTCAAGGCGATGTAGGGCAATTGCTTGCCGATCAGGAACTCGCTGACCGACCCCGGCGCGGCAAAGAGGTTGAGGATGGTGCCCATCTCGCGCTCGCGCACCACGCCAAGCGCCGTCAGCATGGCCGGCACCAGCGTCAGCGACAGCATCAGCACGCCCGGCGCGAAGGTGTGGATGGAGCGGTAGTCCTGGTTGAACGACAGCCGGGGTTCGACCCGCACCGGCAACTGCGGCACGTCCGCCCCCGGTATGCCGCGCGCATAAGCCAGCGAATGTGCCAGCGCGATGGCCCGGGCGTTGTTGGCCACGTGGGTGGCGCGCGTCAGGTTGGCGCCGTCCACATGGAACGCCACCTCGGGGTGGCGCATGCCAACCAGGTCGCGGCCAAAACCTGGCGGGATGTCGATCACCATCCAGGCATCGGACGAACGCAGCGCCTGATCGATGCCGCCGGGTCCTTCAAGCTGCTGACGATCGTTCACCGACACGGCGGTGAAGTATGGCGAGCCTTCGAACTGCGCCACCAGCTCGCGGCTTTCGCTGCTCTGGTCGCGGTCCACCACCACGTAGGCGATGCGGTCCACGTCGAAGCTCAGGCCCCAGGTGCCGGCGCACAGCATGATCAGCGGGCCCAGCACGGCAAAGGTCAGGCGGATGGCGTCGTGGCGCAGCTCCATCGCCTCGCGGCGGGCAAAAGCCCACATGCGGCGCCACCAGGCCCGCCAGGCCGCCAACTCGGCGCCAGCGCTGCTCGACGCGGGTTCGTCATCGAGCACCTCATCTGGCGGCGCATGCAGGCACTCTCCTGGGTCGGCCTGGCCGGCTTTCGCATCCGCTTCCAGGTGGTCGATGAAGGCCTGCTCCAGCGTCTCGCAGCCCTGCTCTTCGCACAAGGCCTGCGGTGCCCCCACCGCCAGCACGCGCCCGTGGTGCATCAGCGAGATGCGGTCGCAGCGCTGCGCCTCGTTCATGAAGTGCGTGGACACGAACAGCGTGACGCCCTCTTCGCGCGAGAGGCGGATCAGGTGGCGCCAGAACAGGTCGCGCGCGGCCGGGTCCACCCCCGAGGTCGGCTCGTCGAGGATCAGCACCTCGGGCTTGTGCAGGCAGGCCGCCGCCAGTTGCAGCCGCTGGCGGATGCCCAGCGACAGCCGCGCCGGCGGCACCTCGGCGTGGGCCAGCAGGTCGAACTTCGCCAGCGACGACTCGATCGCCTCGGGCACCGTGGCCAGTTCCATGCGGTAGAGCCGCGCATGCAGCCACAGGTTCTGCCGCACCGACAGCTCTTCGTACAGCGAGAACAACTGCGACATGTAGCCGATGTGCAGCCGCGTGCTCAGGTCGCCCGCGTCCACCGGCTTGCCCAGCAGGCGGGCTTGGCCTTCGGTGATGTCGAGCAGTCCCGTGAGCATCTTCATCGTCGTTGTCTTGCCGCAACCGTTCGAGCCCAGGAAGCCGAAGATCTCGCCCCGCTCGATGCGGAAGTTGACGTCGCTGACCGCGGTGAAGTCACCGAAGCGGCGTGTCAGGCCTTGGGCCTCCATGGCCGGCTCGCCGCCGAAATCCGGCAAGGGCGGGATGACCAGGGGCTCGGCCGCCCCACCCTGCGACAGCTTGATGTAAGCCTCTTCCAGGTGCGCCGACTGCGTGCTGGCCAGCACCTCGGTGGTGGGCGCGTTCACCAGCACGCGGCCATCGGCCATGGCCACTAGGTGCTCGAAACGCTCGGCCTCTTCCATGTAGGCGGTGGCCACCAGCACCGTCATGTGAGGTCGCTGGCGGCGCAGGCCTTCGACCAGGGCCCAGAACTGGCGGCGCGAGAGCGGGTCCACGCCCGTGGTCGGCTCATCGAGGATGAGCAGGTCGGGGTCGTGCACCAGGGCGCTGCACAAGGCCACCTTCTGCTTCATGCCACCCGACAACTTGCCAGCGGGCCGATCCGCAAACGGCGCCATGCCCGTGGCCGCCAGCAAGCGCCTGATGCGCCCATTGCGCTCGGCCTCGGGTACGCCGAACAGGCGCGCAGCGAAGTCCACGTTGTCGTAGACCGAAAGCGAGCGGTACAGCGCCCGCCCCAGCCCCTGCGGCATGTAGGCGATGCGTGGCAACAGGCGTTGTCGCGCAGCGGTGTCGGCCAGGTCGGTGCCCATCACCTCGACCATGCCATCCTGGATGCGCTTGACACCCGCAACGATCGACAGCAACGTGGACTTGCCCACGCCATCGGGCCCCACCAGTCCCACGGTGCAGCCGGTGGGCAGGCTCAAAGTCACGTTGTGCAGGGCCTGGGTGTCGCCATAGCGATGAGACACGTCCTGCAAGGAAACAGCGGGGTGCATGGGACACCTCAGCGCCACGCGCTCACACGGCGGCTTTCTTCCGTCGCCGGCTCAGGCCATTCGGGCTCCACCATCCTTGGGGCCACGCGCACATGGCCCATGCCCGTCAAGCCGCCCTTGAGCAGGCTGATGTGGCGAGCGGCCACATCTGCTGGCACCGTGAGCTTGACGCGGTAGGTCAGCTTGTCGCGCTCGTTGCGCGTCTCCACGTGCTTGGGCGTGAACTGCGCCTCCGAAGACACGAAGGACACGCGCGCCGGCAGCGGCAGGTCGGGCGCGGCGTCGAGCACGATGCGCGCCTCATCCCCCAGCTTCACCTGCCCGGCCACGGCCGACGACACGAACACCGTCATGTGCACCAGCGTCGTGTCCAGCACCGTGGCCACGCGCCCACCCGCCGGAATCACCGCCCCCGGCTCGACCACGCGGTGCTCGATGCGGCCATCCACCGGCGCACGCAGCGTGTGGTCGTCGATGGCTTGCTTGAGGCGCAGCATGCCAGCTTCGGCTTCTTCCTTGGCGGCCTTGGCCTCGCCCATCGCCGACGTGGCGATCGAGATGCCCGCGCGCTCGCCATCGCGTTGGGCCTGGCGGCGCTGCAGCTCCGAGTCGGACACCAGGTCTTGTTTGCGCAGGTCGGCCGCGTTGTCGAACTCCAGCTGCGCCACGCGCGCCTTGATCGACTGCACCTGCACCTCGCCCTGCGCGCGGCCCATGGCCTGCATGGCGCGCTGCCGCATGGCCTGCACGCCGGCCAGTTGCGCCACCAAGTCGGCCGTGTCCATGCGGGCGATGACGTCGCCGGCCTTGACCGACTGGCCTTCGCGCACCTCCACGCTCAGCACCTTGCCGGCGAACTTGGTGGCCACCTCAACGCGCTGGATCTCCAGCCGACCGTTGCCCTTGAAGACCTGCTGCACGGGCGTGTCAGGCCCCAGCACCGACCAGGTGGCCCACGCCGCCGACATGGCCAGGGCCGATGCGCCCACCCCGAGGACGAACCCACGGTAGCGCGTCAACATGTGGATGGCTTGTTTCATCGCTTGTCCCCTTTCGGCAACCGGCGCGCGACACGAACGGCGTCGCCTTTCAAACCGGTGAAGCCATTGTTGGGATGGCGCCAAAAATCTGACATTGCGCGTGATCAAACCGTCCGATGAACCAGGCGTCCACCCCTCGAATCAGCGGGCAATGCAGATCAAATCGGGCGGCAGGAATGGATGCGGATCAAGGTGCCCACGTGTGCCCTGCCTTCAACGCACGCTGAGCGCAGGGCCGATGCGACTGAGCCGCGCCACCAGTTCATCGGGCGGCGTGCGCTCGCCCGGCCCCAGCGTTGCCTCGGTCACCGGCGTGGCCCGGTAGCCCTGCAGCACCCAATGCCTCGCGCCCATCGACTTGAGCATGCGCGCCATGCGCATCAGCGCGGCCTCGGGGATGAGGTCGGGGTGCCAGGTGGTGCGCAGCTCGTGGGCCTTGCCGCTGGCCAGCACCAGGGCCAGGCTCTCGCGCACCGGCTCGCCGCTGCGCGGCACCGAGGTGATGGCCTTGTAGTCCTCGAACTCGGTCTTGATGTCCAGCGCCACCCAGTCGACCAGGGGCAGGACCTTGGCCAGGCGCTGCGGGTACAGCCCGGCTGTGTGCAGCCCCACCTGGAAACCCAGCGCACGCACCTCGTGCATGGAGCGCTCCAGCGCAGCGTCCAGCGTGGGCTCACCACCGCTGAACACCACGCCGTCAAGCAGACCCTGGCGTTGCTGCAAGGTGCCCAGCAACCTGTCCCAGGTGTGGGAGTCTCGGCCACAGCCCGACTCGCGCGGCTGCAGCGAAGGGTTGTGGCAGTAGTGGCAACGCCAGGGGCAGCCCTGCACGAACACCACCGCGGCCAGTTGGCCCGGCCAGTCGGTGGTGCTCAAGGGCGTGAAGCCCCCGACGTCCAGGGGCGGGATCAGGCGGTGCTCAACTGGCGCAGGCCTGAACGTGATCGGGCTCGACGAAATACTGTCGTTCATGGAACTCCCCCTTCTTGCCCACGTTGAACGAGGCCATGGGTCGGTGATAGCCCATCACCCGGGTCCAGACCTCGCAGCGCTGGCGCTCGTGTTCGGCCAGCAGCGGATGAGGTGCGTCGGGGGTGCGTGCGGTGCAGGTCATGGAGGCTCCTTCAGTCGGGTTGATCAAACGGGGTTGGGCAAGGCCTCGTTGCCCGAAGCCTGACGACGCGCCAGCGCCTCTTCGTCGCAACGCGGGCAGAAGGCGTGTTCGCCGGCCAGGTAGCCGTGCGTGGGGCAGATCGAGAACGTCGGCGTGATGGTGATGTAGGGCAGCCGAAAGCGCCCCAGCGCGCGCCGCACCAGGTTCTTGCAGGCTTGCGCCGACGACACGCGCTCGCCCAGGTACAGGTGCAGCACCGTGCCGCCGGTGTACTTGCGCTGCAAGGCCTCTTGCCGAGCCAGGGCCTCGAAGGGGTCGTCGCAAAAACCCACCGGCAGTTGCGACGAGTTCGTGTAGTAAGGCTCCTCCACCGTGCCCGCCTGCAGGATGCCGGGGAAGCGCAAACGGTCTTCCTTCGCAAAACGGTAGGTCGTGCCCTCGGCAGGCGTGGCTTCGAGGTTGTAGAGGTGGCCCGTGGCCTCCTGCATGGCCGTGATGCGCTCGCGGATGTGGTCCAGGTAGCGCAGCGCGAAGGCCTCGCCCCAGGGCGTGGTGATGTCTTCCAGCCCCTGCGTGAAATTGCGGATCATCTCGTTGATGCCGTTGACACCAACGGTCGAGAAGTGGTTGCGCAGCGTGCCCAGGTAGCGCTTGGTGTAGGGGAACAGGCCCGCGTCCATGTGCCCCTGGATCACCTTGCGCTTGATCTCCAGGCTCTGGCTGGCCAGTTGCAGCAGGTGGTCGGTACGCGCCAGCAGGCCGGGCTCGTCGCCCGCGTGCAGGAAGCCCAGCCGCGCGCAGTTCAGCGTCACCACACCGAGCGAGCCCGTCTGCTCGGCCGAGCCGAACAGGCCATTGCCGCGCTTGAGCAGCTCGCGCAAATCGAGCTGCAGCCGACAGCACATCGAGCGGATCATGTGCGGCTGCAGCTCCGAGTTCACGAAGTTCTGGAAGTAAGGCAGGCCGTACTTGGCCGTCATCTCGAACAGGGCCTCGGTGTTGGGGTGGTCCCAGTCGAAGTCCTTGGTGATGTTGTAGGTCGGGATGGGAAAGGTGAAGGCCCGGCCCCGCGCATCGCCCGCCATCATCACGTCGATGTAGGCGCGGTTGATCATGTCCATCTCGGCCTGCAGGTCGCCATAGGCGAAGGGCATCTCCACCCCGCCGATGACGGGCACCTGCTCGCGCAGGTCCTCGGGGCAGACCCAGTCGAAGGTCAGGTTGGTGAACGGCGTCTGCGTGCCCCAGCGCGAAGGCACGTTGAGGTTGTAGATCAGCTCTTGCAGGCACTGGCGCACCTGCTCATAAGCCAGGCCATCCTTGCGGATGTAGGGCGCCAGGTAGGTGTCGAAGGAGCTGAAGGCCTGCGCCCCCGCCCACTCGTTCTGCAGCGTGCCCAGGAAGTTGACGATCTGCCCCACGGCCGACGACAGGTGTTTGGGCGGCCCCGCCTCCACCTTGCCAGGCACGCCGTTGAGGCCCTCGTGCAGCAGCGTGCGCAGCGACCAGCCTGCGCAGTAGCCCGAGAGCATGTCGAGGTCGTGGATGTGGAAGTCGGCGTCGCGGTGCGCCTGCCCGACCTGCGGCGGGTAGACGTGGCTGAGCCAGTAGTTGGCGATCACCTTGCCCGACACGTTGAGGATGAGCCCGCCCAGCGAATAACCCTGGTTGGCGTTGGCGTGGATGCGCCAGTCCTGGCGGTGCAGGTACTCGTTGACCGAGCGCTCGACATCGACCGCGGTGCGGCGGTCTTCGCGCAGCGCGCGGTGCTGCTCGCGGTAGACGATGTAGGCGCGCGCGGCCTGGGTGTGGCCGGCATCGAGCAGCACCTGCTCGACCACGTCCTGGATCTGCTCGACCGTGGGCACGCGCACGCTCAGGCGCTGGATGACGGCGTCGGTCAGGCGCCAGGCTTCATCGACATCAAAAGCGTTGCTGGCATCGCCCGCGGCGGCCATGGCCCGCGCGATGCGCTCAGGCTGGAAGCCGGCCGTGCCGCCGTTGCGTTTGAAGACGGCCACTGGGGTGGCACGGGGGTCGTTGGCGGCGGGCTGGCTGGTGCTGGTCGGCATGCGGTCTCCACACATCTAGTGGCTGGTATGAGCACCAGACACCAGGGCTAGTGTTTCAGCATGCTGCTGGGAGGGTTTTGATGGTCGTCAACCTGAAAGTGAAAGCGAGTTCGCCCTCACTTCACCCCCAGCCGCTTGGCCAGCTTGTGCAGGTTGCTTGCGTCGATGCCCAGCCAGCGGGCTGCTTCGGCCCAGTTGCCACCAGCGGCCCGCAGGGTCTGGCGCACCAGCCCGCGCTCGAACTGCTCCACCTGCGCGCGCAAGCCCGCCATGCCTGGTCCGGCAGCGCCCTCACCCATGGCTTGCCCCGTTGATGCCCCAGCCGACGAAAGGGCTGCGCCCTGAGCACCGGCCTCATCGGCAAGCGCCAAGCCAACCAAGCCCAGGTTCACACCCGGCGTTTCGACCAGGTCCAGCAGGTCTTCGGTCAAGGTCACGATGTCGCGCCGGTTCACGCCCCGGCTCAGCAGCTTGAGCGCGGCACGGCCCATCACGTGCTCCAGCTCGCGCACATTGCCGGGCCAGCCGTAGCGCAACAGCGCCGCTTCCGCGCCTCCGTCCAGCCGCAGGCTGCGCAAGCCCAGCCGCGCCCGGTTGACCTCCAGGAAGTGCCCGGCCAGCAGCAGCACGTCGTCGCCACGCTCTCGCAGGGGCGGCACGTGCACGGGGTAGACCGACAGCCGGTGGTACAGGTCGGCGCGAAAGCCCCCCTGGCTCACCGCGTCCTTCAAAGCCCGGTTGGTGGCAGCCACCACGCGCACGTCCACCTTCACGGGCTTGTCGGCGCCCAGGCGCTGCACCTCGCCGTTCTGCAAGGTGCGCAGCAGCTTGGCCTGTATGCTCAGCGGCAGCTCGCCCACCTCGTCCAGGAAGATGGTGCCGCCGCGCGCCGCCTCGAAGCGCCCCGCACGGTCGGTGGTCGCGCCCGAGAACGCACCCCGCACGTGGCCAAAGAGCTCGCTCTCGGCAAGTGATTCGGGGAGCGCCGCGCAGTTGATGTGCACCATCGGCCCCTTGGCCCGTGCGGAGCGCTCGTGCACGCGCTGCGCGAACAGCTCCTTGCCAGTGCCCGTCTCGCCCATCAGCAGCACCGGCAGGTCGGACTGCGCCACCACATCGACCTCGTGCAGCACCCGCTGCAGGGCCGAGCTGTGGCCGATGATGCCGGTTCGCACGCCGGGCATGGGCGCGTCCGAGGCGCCCGACGCGGTCACCCTCGCCTGCCGCAGCACCTGCACCTCCTGCTCCAGCAGGCTCACCCTCACGGCCGCTCCCACCCAGGGCAGGCAGGCGCGCAAGGCCTCTCTGGCTTCGTCATCGAAGGTGCCGGGCTTGAGCGCGTCGAGCGTGAGTGCGCCCCAGCGGCGGCCGTCGACATGCACGCTCGCACCCATGCAGTCGTGCACGGGCAACGGGTGGCCGGCCATGCCTTCGACCAGACCGTCGTAGGGGTCGGGCAAGGTGCTGGCGTGTTCGAAGTGCACCACCTCGCGGCTGAGCAGGATGGTCGACAGTCGCGGGTGCTGCGCCACCTCGAAGGCCCGGCCCAGGGCCTCGCGGCTGAGCCCTTCGGCGGCCACCGGGCGCAGCGCTTCGTCTTCTTCCTGCAGCAGCACCACGGCCTCGCAACCGAAGCGCGCCTTGAGCTGCCCCACCAGCCTTTGCAGCCGAACCGCGCGCGGCAGGCTCACCGTCAGGTCGGCCAGGGCCATGTGGTCGATCAGGGTGTTTTCAACCTTGTTCATGGTAATTAATACCCCATCAAGAAAGGTCCATTGTACCCACACCTTCGCCAAGCTGTTGATTTTCAAGGTGCCAGGAGCTGGTCCGCGGATTGCGCTGTCACAGGCAAGTCACCTGTGTCACCTCACCTTCAAAAGGAGCCCACCATGAGCCACGCCGAACAATCCCTGGGCCTGCTGGCCCGCACCATCCCCGGTGCCACCCGCGTCTTCCACGCCCACCACCTCGATTTCTGCTGCGGCGGCAAGCAAACGCTGCAGACCGCCGCCGACAAGGCCGGCCTGGACGCCTCGGTGATCGCTGCGCAACTCGACGCCTTGCAAGACGGCGCCGACGAGGTCGTGGACTGGACTGAAGCCGCCACCCCCGACCTGGTCGACCACATCCTCTCGCGTTACCACGCGCGGCACCGCGAGCAACTGCCCGAGCTGATCCGCCTGGCCCGCCGCGTCGAGCACGTGCACGGCGACCGCCCCGAGTGCCCGCTGGGCCTGGCGGACCACCTCGAGACCATGCAGCAGGAGCTGGAAAGCCACATGCAGAAGGAAGAGATGGTGCTCTTCCCCATCTACAAGCGCGGCATGGGCAACCCCAGCCTGCCGCCCGTGCACGTGATGCGCATGGAGCACGACCAACACGGCCAAGAACTCGCCAAGCTCGAAGCGCTGACCAACGGCATCACCCTGCCCCGTGGCGCCTGCAACACCTGGCGCGCGCTCTACCTGGGTCTGCAGACCCTGCGCGAGGACCTGATGGCGCACATCCACCTCGAGAACAACGTGCTGTTCGAGCGCGCCTGAGCGCAGCCGCCCCTCCATTTCACCCATCTGAAAGAAGCAACATGGGTCCGTACAAGAAGCACTGGTACGCGCTGATCTGCGTGTGCATCGTGATGTTCTCGCTGCTGGGCTACTTCGGCGCCGAGGTCTACCGCTCGGCACCGCCGATCCCAACCCAGGTCAGCTCTGCCAGCGGGCAAAAGCTGTTCACGCAGGACGACATCCTCGACGGGCAGACCGCCTGGCAATCGGTCGGCGGCATGCAGCTGGGCTCCATCTGGGGCCACGGGGCCTACCAGGCCCCCGACTGGACGGCCGACTGGCTGCACCGCGAGCTGAGCGCCTGGCTCGACCTGGCCGCCCACGAGCGCCACGGCAAGGCCTTCGATCAACTCGGCGTGGGCGAGCAAGGCGCGCTGCGCGCCGAGCTCAAGGCCGAGTACCGAGGCAACCGCACGGATGCGAACGGCACGCTGCAAGTGAGCGACCGACGCGCGCAGGCCATCGCACAAACGGCGGCCTACTACGATCAGCTCTTCTCCGACGCGCCCGCGCTGCGCAAGAGCCGCCAGAGCTTCGCCATGAAGGAGAACACACTGCCCAGCGCCGAGCGGCGCCAGGCCATGACGCATTTCTTCTTCTGGACCGCCTGGGCCGCCGCGACGGAGCGCCCCGGCGCGCACGTCACCTACACCAACAACTGGCCGCACGAGCCGCTGATCGGCAACCAGCCCAGTGGCGAGAACATCGTGTGGTCGATCGCCAGCGTCGTGATCCTGCTCGCGGGCGTCGGCTTCCTGGTGTGGGGCTGGTCCTTCCTGCGCGATCACGAAGAGCCCTTGCCGCAAGCCCCCGCGCGCGACCCGTTGACCAGCTTCGCGCTCACGCCCTCGCAACGCGCACTCGGCAAGTACCTGTTCCTGGTCGTGGCCCTGTTCGTCTTCCAGGTGTTCCTGGGGGGCTTCACCGCCCACTACACGGTGGAGGGGCAGCATTTCTACGGCATCGATGTGTCGCAGTGGTTCCCGTATTCGCTCACGCGCACCTGGCACATCCAGTCGGCGCTGTTCTGGATCGCCACGGGCTTCCTGGCCGTCGGTCTGTTCCTCGCCCCCGTCATCAACGGCGGCAAAGATCCGAAGTTTCAGAAGCTGGGCGTGGACGTGCTTTTCTGGGCGCTGGTGGCGGTGTGCGTCGGCTCCTTCGCCGGCAACTACCTGGCCATTGCGCAAAAGCTGCCGCCCGAGTGGAACTTCTGGCTGGGCCACCAGGGCTACGAGTACGTGGACCTGGGCCGCCTGTGGCAGATCCTCAAGTGGGTCGGCATCCTGCTGTGGCTGGTGCTGATGCTGCGCGGGGTGCTGCCCGCCTTGCTCAAGCGCTCGACGGATGGCAAGGGTGAAGACAAGAACCTGCTCGCGCTGCTGACCGCATCGGTCGGCGCCATCGGCCTGTTCTACGGCGCCGGCCTGTTCTATGGCGAGCGCACCAGCCTGTCGGTGATGGAGTACTGGCGCTGGTGGGTGGTCCACCTCTGGGTCGAGGGCTTCTTCGAGGTCTTCGCCACCACGGCGCTGGCCTTCGTCTTCAGCAGCATGGGCCTGGTCTCGCGCAACATGGCCACCACGGCCAGCCTGGCATCGGCCTCGCTGTTCATGCTGGGCGGCATCCCCGGCACCTTCCACCACCTGTACTTCGCGGGCACCACCACGCCGGTGATGGCCGTGGGCGCCGCCTTCAGCGCGCTCGAAGTGGTGCCGCTGATCGTGCTGGGCCACGAGGCTTGGGAGAACTGGCGCCTGAAGGACCGTGCACCGTGGATGGACAGCCTCCGGTGGCCGCTGCTGTGCTTCGTGGCCGTGGCTTTCTGGAACATGCTGGGTGCGGGCGTCTTCGGCTTCATGATCAACCCGCCGATCTCGCTGTACTACGTGCAGGGCCTCAACACCACGCCGGTGCACGCCCACGCCGCGCTGTTCGGGGTGTACGGCTTCCTGGCGCTGGGCTTCACGCTGCTGGTGCTGCGCTATGTGCGCCCGCAGTTCGCCTTCAACGACCGGCTGATGACCATCGCCTTCTGGGGCCTCAACGGTGGCCTGGTGCTGATGATCACCACCAGCCTGCTGCCCATTGGCATCATCCAGTTCGCCGCCAGCGCCAGCGAGGGTCTGTGGTATGCCCGCAGCGAAGCCTTCATGCAGCAGCCACTGCTGCAAACGCTGCGCTGGGTGCGCACCTTCGGCGACCTCGTCTTCATCGGTGGCGCCGTGGCCCTGGCCCTGCAGGTGGTGCTGGGGCTGGCGAACAAGGGGCAATCCTCGCGGCAGGCTCCGGCCGACGCCAGGCTGGTTCGCGGCTGATGTTCATGCCGCCCTGACCTCACCGACCCCGGCCACATCTGACATCCGGCTGGGGTCGGCCGAAGTCAACTCAAACGCCTCGCGGCCTGCTCGATTCGATCAATCGGCAGGCCGCGTTGCTTTGTACAGTGCCTTCACGAGGTCGGACTGGGTGATGATGCCCACCAGCTGTTTGTCCCCGTCGATCACCGGGATGTGGTGGTGCCCAGCTTCGGAGAACAGCGGCACCAGCTCGGCCACGCGCCTGTCGCCACTGATCACGCGCACGCCGCGCGTCATGATGCGGCCGACCGTGTCGGGCATGGCCGATGCTGCCTTCGCGTCTCGCTTGACCAGGGCCAGCAAGCGGTTGGCCATGCCCTCATGCTGGTCGAGGCCCGCGTGGCGCATGAAGTCAGCCACCGTCAGGATGCCGACCACCCGTTGCGACTGATCGATCACGGGCAGCGCCTTGATGCGGTGTTCGCGCATCAGCCGCCAAGCCTCATCCAGCGAGGTGCCCACGCGCGCCGTCACGGGCGCCTTCGTCATGATGTCCACACACAGCAGGTGCCCGAAGTTGCGCTCGTAGGCAGCCGCCTCGGCGAACTCGAGGATGCCCTCCAGGTCGTCACGGCTCACATCGAGCACCTGGTTGTAGTGAGCCAGCGCGGCATCCAGGTCGGCCCCCGAGAAGCGGCTGCCCGGCCTGGCGGTGGGCTGCGGCGCGCCACGGTGCGGGTACCGGCGCCCGGTGAGCTCGTTGTAAGCCATGCCCGCCATGACCAGCAGCATCGAATCTGTGAGCATGGGGAACAGCGCGAACTCGGGTTTCGCGCCCGTGAGCGCCGCAAGCAGGGCCGATGCGCCACCGGGCGGGTGCAGGCAACGGCAGCGGAACATCACCGCGATCGCCACGGCCACCGCCACCGCCCCGGCCCAGGCCGGATCGGGGATGAACATGGCGCACACGCTGCCCACCAGGGCCGACAAGGCATTGCCACCCACCACCGACCAAGGCTGGGCCAGCGGGCTGGCAGGCACGGCGAACACCAGCACCGCGCTGGCGCCCAACGGGGCCGCGATCCACGCCGCGTTGCCCATCGGCATGGCCGTGCCCAGCCAGCGGGCCAGCAGCGCGGTCACCAGGATGCCCACGCCGGCACCGAGCAAGGCGCGCCACTGTTCCCTGGCATTCACCGACGTCGAGACCGACGGCCACAAGCCGAGCCACCAGGCTCGCAGCGACTCCATCAGGCGAGAAAACGGAGGCCGCACGCAGGACTACCTCGGTCGGTCACCTGCAACGCCACGTGCAGACCGTCAATCCTGACAGTGCTGGACGACGTAGTCCTTGACCCACTGCGTCTCGTTGGGGCTCACCACAAAGCGCTTGGGCAGCGACTCCAGGCCCTCCAGCCCCTTGATCCAGAACGGACGGGCCGGACGCTGGCCGGTGGCCTCGACGATGGTCTCTTCGAATTTGGCCGGCAGCGCCGTCTCCAGCACGATCATCGTCACACCAGGCTTCATGTGCTCCTTGGCCACCTTCAGGCCATCGGCCGTGTGGGTGTCGATCAGCGTGCCGTCCTTCTCGAAGGTTTCGCGGATGGTGACCAGGCGGTCGGCGTGCGAACTGGTGCCCGAGACGAAGCCATAGCCCTTGACCTTGGCGAACACGTCGGCCGGCAGCGTGAAACCGCCCTGCTTCTCGACCGCGTCCTTGAACAGGGCCTTGCAGGCAGCGCCATCGCGACCCAGCAGGTCGAACACGAAGCGCTCGAAGTTCGAAGCCTTGGAGATGTCCATCGAGGGCGACGAGGTTTCGTAGGTTTCGGCCGAGCCTCGCACGCGGTAGGTGCCGGTGCGGAAGAACTCGTCGAGCACGTTGTTCTCGTTCGTGGCCACCACCAGCTGATCGACGGGCAGGCCCATCATGCGGGCCACATGGCCGGCGCAGACGTTGCCGAAGTTGCCCGAAGGCACCGTGAAGGACACCTTCTCGGCGTTCGACTTGGTGGCGTAGAAGTAGCCGGCAAAGTAGTACACCACCTGGGCCAGCAGGCGCGCCCAGTTGATCGAGTTCACGGTGCCGATCTTGTACTTGCGCTTGAAGTCCAGGTCGTTCGAGCAGGCCTTGACGATGTCCTGGCAATCGTCGAACACGCCTTCGACGGCGATGTTGTGGATGTTGGGGTCCTGCAGGCTGAACATCTGCGCCTGCTGGAAGGGGCTCATGCGGCCGTGCGGGCTGAGCATGAACACGCGCACGCCCTTCTTGCCGCGCATGGCGTACTCGGCCGCGCTGCCGGTGTCACCCGAGGTGGCACCCAGGATGTTGAGCTGCTCGCCGCGGCGGCCCAGTTCGTACTCGAACAGGTTGCCCAGCAGCTGCATGGCCATGTCCTTGAAGGCCAGCGTCGGGCCATTGGACAGGGCCTCCAGGCACAGCCCCGGCTCCAGGTGCTTGAGCGGCGTGATCTCGGGAAAACCGTAGACCTCTTGCGTGTAAGTCTTGGCGGTCAGCGCCTTCAGGTCGGCCTTCGGGATGTCGTCGATGTACAGCGACAGCACCTCAAAAGCCAGCTCGGCGTACGACAGGCCGCGCCACTTCGTGAGCGTGGCGTCGTCCACCTTCGGGTAGGACACGGGCAGGTACAGGCCACCGTCCGGCGCCAGGCCTTCGAGCAGGATCTCGGAGAAGCCGCGCTGCGTTTGATCGCCGCGGGTGGAGATGTACTTCATGCCAGCTCTTCCTTGCGCAGCTTGACGATCGGGGCCAGCACCGTGGGCAGCGCCTGCATGGCAGCGATGGCCTGGTTCATGCCGCCTTCGCTGGTCTCGTGGGTCAGGATGATCAGGTCGGTCTGGCTGCCTTCGCTGACCTCATCGGCCTCGCGCTGGATGACCGCGTCGATGCTGATCCCCTTCTCAGCCAGGATGCCAGTGAGCTTGGCCAGCACGCCGGCCTTGTCGGCCACGCGCAGGCGCAGGTAGAACGAGGTCACGATCTGCTCGAGCGGCAGGATGGGCAGCGCCGACATCGAGTCCGGCTGGAAGGCCAGATAAGGCACGCGGGCCGCCGGGGCTGCGTCCAGCAGGCGGGCGATGTCCACCAGATCGGCCACCACGGCCGAAGCGGTGGGCTCCGAACCTGCGCCCTTGCCGTAGTACATGGTCGTGCCCACGGCGTCGCCCTGCACCAGCACGGCGTTCATGGCGCCTTCCACGTTGGCGATCAGGCGCTTCATCGGCACCAGCGTGGGGTGGGTGCGAAGCTCGACGCCGTTGTCGCGGCGACGCGCGATGCCCAGCAGCTTGATGCGATAGCCCAGTTGCTCGGCATACTTGATGTCGGTGGCCGACAGCTTGGTGATGCCTTCCACGTGCGCCTTGTCGAACTGCACCGGGATGCCGAAGGCGATGGCGCTCAGCAGCGTGGCCTTGTGCGCGGCGTCCACGCCTTCGATGTCGAAGGTCGGATCGGCTTCGGCATAGCCCAGGCGTTGCGCTTCTTTGAGCACCACGTCGAAGTCCAGGCCCTTGTCGCGCATCTCGGAGAGGATGAAGTTGGTGGTGCCGTTGATGATGCCGGCCACCCACTGCACCTGGTTGGCCGTCAGGCCTTCGCGCAGCGCCTTGATGATGGGGATGCCACCGGCCACGGCGGCTTCAAACGCCACGATCACGCCCTTCTCGCGGGCGGCAGCGAAGATCTCGGTGCCATGCACGGCAAGCAGGGCCTTGTTGGCCGTGACGACGTGCTTGCCGGCGGCAATGGCCTCGAGCACCAGGGCCTTGGCGATGCCGTAGCCGCCGATCAGCTCGACGACGACGTCGATGTCCGGGTTGGCGATCACGGCGCGGGCGTCAGCGACGATCTGGGCGCTGTCACCCACCACCTTCTTGGCCAGCTCGGTGTTCAGGTCGGCCACCATGGCCACCTCGATGCCGCGACCGGCACGGCGACGGATTTCTTCCTGGTTGCGTTTCAGGACGGTGAAGGTGCCGCCGCCGACGGTGCCGATGCCCAGCAGGCCGACGCGCACGGGACGCAGTTGTTCTTGGCTCATGGTGTTTTCTCAGGTTCGCTGCGGGCGGCCTCGTGGGCGGCCCGCGTGTTTCAAATCAGGCGGACGGGGCTCAGGCGTGACGCTTGCGGTAGCCGTCCAGGAACCGGGCGATGCGGCCGATGGCTTCGGCCAGGTCGTCGCTGTTGGGCAGGAAGACCAGGCGGAAGTGGTCAGGCTGGGGCCAGTTGAAGCCGGTACCCTGCACGATCAGCACCTTCTCTTCGGCCAGCAGTTCGTAGGCAAACTGCTGGTCATTGGCGATGGGGTACATCTTGGGGTCCAGGCGCGGGAACATGTACAGCGCCCCCTTGGGCTTGACCACGCTCACGCCGGGGATCTGGTTGAGCAGCTCGTAGGCCAGGTCGCGCTGCTTGCACAGGCGCCCGCCCGGCTGCACCAGGTCCTTGATGCTTTGGTAACCGCCCAAAGCCGTCTGGATGGCCAGCTGGCCCGGCGTGTTGGCGCACAGGCGCATCGAGGCCAGCATGTTCAGGCCCTCGATGTAATCACGCGCATGGCGCTTCTCGCCCGACACCACCATCCAGCCGGCGCGGTAGCCACACGAGCGGTAGTTCTTGCTCAGGCCGTTGAAGGTCAGGCAGAGCACGTCGTCGGCCAGTGAAGCGATCGAGGTGTGCTCATTGCCGTCGAACAGCGTCTTGTCGTAGATCTCGTCGGCCAGGATGATGAGCTGGTGCTCGCGCGCAACCTCGATGATCTCCTTGAGCAGGCTCTCGGGGTAGAGCGCGCCGGTCGGGTTGTTCGGGTTGATGACCACGATGGCGCGGGTGCGCGGCGTGATCTTGGCGCGGATGTCGGCAATGTCGGGGTACCACTCCTGCTGCTCGTCGCAGATGTAGTGCACCGGGCGACCGCCCGAGAGCGACACGGCGGCGGTGTAGAGCGGGTAGTCAGGCGCCGGCAGCAGGACCTCGTCGTCTTCGTTGCACAACGCATTGATCGCCATGACGATGAGCTCCGAGGCGCCGTTGCCCAGGTAGACGTCGTCCACCGTCACGCCCTTGATGCCCTTTTCCTGGCAGTAGTGCACCACCGATTTACGCGGCGCAAACAAGCCCTTGCTGTCGGTGTAGCCCGCAGCGCCCGAGAGGTTGCGGATCATGTCCTGCACGATCTCGTCGGGCGGCTCCAGCCCGAACACGGCCAGGTTGCCGATGTTGAGCTTGATGATCTTGTGCCCGTCTTCCTCCATCTGGCGCGCCTTTTCCAGCACGGGCCCACGGATGTCGTAACAGACATTGGCGAGTTTGCTGGACTTGACGATGGGCTTCAAAACGTTCTCCGATGGGCGGGCAAGGTGGGGGAAACCGAGGGAAAGCTAGAAGTTTCCCACACTTCCTAGGCGCTCTAGCAGTACTGCCCGGATCCGGTCTCCCCGGCTCTTGTTCGCGGATCGGTCAATGATTGCTTGGACCACTTCGGCGATTGGATCCGCTCCCGCGATGTCGGCCATAAGCGCCCTGTATTCCGCTGAGCATGTCCTCGTTCCTGCTTTCCATCCGCTCACGTGCGTGTGCGGGATGTCCAGCTCTTCCGCCAACCTGGTATAGCCACCCGCTTTTGACGCAGCTGCCTCGATAAGTTTTTCCAATTGCATAACGTACCCCTTTTAGGTACCCTTGTCCTGTACCTGTTTTAGGTACGTACCAGACTAGGTAAGTCATTATGCAATCCATCCTGCAAATCCTGAAACTGAATGAAGTTCGTGAGGGCGTGAGTCAAAAGAATGGCAAGCCCTACCGCATGCAAGACGCTGAGTGCCTGATCTTGAAGGACACGGGCGAAGTTGATCAGGTCGGCGTGTTGCAGATCCCTCGCGATCTGCTCGGCACGGTCAATCCCGGCGTCTACATCGGTTCCTTCGCCCTGCGGCCCAACATGGCCTCTCGGCGCATTGAAGCGCAGTTGACTGGCCTTCAGCCCTACAACGTCAAGACCACGCCTGTGAAGGCGTCCTGATGATGAGCTACCCGGCTTTCATGCTGGCCGATGCCCGCCGCCTGCGGGCTCTTGCCACCTCTTCCGCTGATCGCCAGTACTGGGACCTTGAGTGCCATGTCTGGTCGTCTCTCATCCTGGCTGGCCTCGTCGTGGGGGCACGCGAATGACCCTTGCGTTCTTCTCGCTCGGCATCTGTGTCGGCTTCTGCCTCGGTGGCGTGTTCGCCCTCGGCATGGCTCGCAAACACGCTTTGTTTGACTGACCAATGGCTGCTTACTGCGTTGATTTCGTATCTGACGCCCCTTATTTGTTTTCCGATGAGGGGGATTACGAGTCTTTTTGGGATTTTCAGTCGCTTTGTCCGCGTGGCTGGGTCGTGATTCAGTCGCAGGACTTCCGTGACATTTACGCCGCCTCTCAGGCCGGCGGTTCGCCTGGCGTCACACAGCAATTCACTGAGACTGAGGTTGCTGCCTTGAAGTGGCAGGCCGCGAATCCTTCTCCATTCAATCTGTCCATTCCGGACGGTGCTCTCGTGGGCGGTGCCATCGTGGCCACGTGGGCGGTTGCTTGGGGCTTGCGCCAGTTGGTGCAGACCTTGGGCGTTTCAGATGGCAATTCATCGGAGTGAAAACATGCAAGTTCGCAACACCCACGCCAACGTGCGCAACATGATCGCCTTGGCCGCTGGCCTCACCCTGTCGGCCCTGGCTTCCGCTCAGGCGGTGGACGTGTCCGCCAGCGTGACCGAAATCACCGGCATGAAAACCGCGGTGCTGTCCATCGGTGCAGCCGTGTTCGCGGTCGCTGTCGGCGTCAAGCTGTACAAGTGGATTCGCTCGGCCCTGTGATCCGTCCCGGCTGACGCTTCAGGGGGTCGGATTCGTCCGGCCCCTTTTTGTTTCTCGGAGAAACATCATGGGGATTTACGTCCTGGTCGCACTGGTGGGGGCAGCATGGATTTTGTTTCGCGCTTGATCTTCGCGTTGGTTCTTTTAAGCTGCGCGCCTGCGTTTGCGGCTGGCGAGCAGTGGTGGGAGTCTGGCCCGTCGCTTAAACAGCCTTCGGCTGAGGCTGCTTGTCAGGCTGATATTACGATTTCCAACGTGGCTGGTAGGTCCTTTGATTCTGTCGTTGGTCTTACTTGCTACGCGAAAACGTCGACCGGTTCTAAGGTCGTCTGGCGCAACATGACTACGGGGTCTTGCGCTACAGGTTTGAGCGTTGTTAACGGTTCCTGTCAGGTCAAGCCAACATGCGGATCTGCTCAGACCTATGACACAGCCTCTAATAGCTGTACGTGTCAAAACCTCGCATCTGCTGGCAAGTTCATGGTCCCCGGCGATGAATACACCGGCTGTAATGGTGGCTGTGCTCTGGTGCTTAAAAATGGTTGGTATGACAAGACCAATAACGTTACGTGGGGCGATTGGGGTCAGCCTGGGACCTCTTGCACCGCATCTGACAAGACCGTCATAACAAACACTGACCCTAAGGTCGAAGCTGCCAAGCAGTGTGCTGCGGGCACTTGTCCTGTTTCTGTCAATGGTCAGTCTGTTTGCGTTCCTTGCGATAAATCCAAGCAGACGGAGACCACCAGCACTGGCACGTCTGCTGCCACCACTGCCAGTGGTGCGACTAGCTCCACCACGACCACTCAAAGCGATAAGGAAACGTCCCGCACTGAGTGCAAGGATGGCACGTGCACAACTACAACGACCAGCACCACTGTTGGCCCCAATGGCGACAAAGTAGATAAGACCACCACTAAGACTGAGCCCCAATCTGACTACTGCACGCAGAACCCAAAAGCGGCAGTTTGTAAAGGTTCTGAAAGCTCCTGGGGCGGCTCCTGCGGTTCGTTCTCGTGTGACGGTGACGCCGTCACATGTGCGATTGCTCAAGCGTCCTGGAAGTCTGCGTGTGCCATTGACATTGATCAGACAGACCCGAAGGTCACAGCCGGTAATGCAGCCATGAGCGGTGGTGATCGTCCCGGCGATCACCCTGGCAACTCGCCTGAGCAAAACGCTTTCACGGCGAACATTGATCAATCGAACCCGTTCGGCTCTGAGTGTCCGACAGACATCCCGCTCGATGTCTTGGGCCAGTCCCTCTCCATTCCGCTGTCGCACGCGTGTGACTCGCTTAAGTTCATGGGCCAGGTGGCGGTGGCTTTTGCCATGTGTGCTGCTGCCTTCATCGTGTTCGGTGGCATCAAGGGGTAAATCGTATGAACATTTTTATCGCCGCGCTGCTCGGTGGCCTCGTCCAGGCTGCTGGCTCGCTTGTTGGCCGCGTGCTGATCTCCCTCGGCGTCGGCTTCGTCGTGTTCACGGGCGTTGATGCGGCGCTTGGCGCGATGAAGCAACAGGCCATGTCTTCGCTCACGTCTGCCACTGCCTTTGGTCCCCAGTTGTCTGCATTCGTCGGCGTGCTCCAGGTCGGGACCGTCATCAACATTTTGTTTTCCGCCTGGTCGGCTCGTCTCGTCCTGGCCGGCCTGACTGGTGGCACCTTGAAGCGGATGGTCCTCAAATGACAATCGAACTTCAAACCGGTCTGCCAGGTAATGGCAAAACCCTTTACACGCTCGACCGCATCGAATCGATCCGCAAGAAAACTGGGAGGCCAGTTTTCTATTACGGCATCCCAATTCACAAGGACAAGCTCCCGGACTGGCAAGAGCTTGAAGACCCGAAAAAGTGGTTTGATTGCCCTCCTGAATCCATCGTCATCATTGACGAGTGCCAGAAATTGTTTAGGCCCCGTGCATCAGGCTCAGCGGTGCCGGATTATGAGTCCAGGCTAGAAACACACAGACACGGCGGCATCGACCTGGTGCTGCTGACGCAAAATCCCCGGCTTGTTTCGCTTAACGTCCGTGAGCTGTGCGGGCGACATCTGCACATCGTGCGCACGTTCGGCATGAATCGGGCCACGGTGCATGAGTGGCAAGAGTGCAAGTTGAACACGCAGGCCCGCAAGGACTCGATCAAGCACCTGTACCGCTACAACAAAAAGGTCTTCACCTGGTACAAGTCTGCCGAGGCCCACACGTACAAGGCCAATGTGCCGATGAAGGTATGGGCGTTGGCTGCCATCGTCCTTGGCCTTCCTATTGGCATTTACGCGATCAGTCAGCACCTTGACTCGCTTCACAACTCGGGCGCGAAGCCTCAGCCTGTCGCCTCGTCTGCTGCACCTGGTGCGAGCCCCTCAGTGATGCCAACTGGTGGACCTGGCCGGCCTCGCATGAGTGAACGGGAGTATGTGGACCAGCACAAGCCAAGGGTGCCCGGCCTGGCCTACACCGCGCCGATCTATGACGACGTGACGAAGCCCGTTCGTGCCCCGGTGCCCGCTGCGTGCGTGCAGACAGCGAGCAAGTGCCATTGCTACTCCCAACAGGCCACGCGGCTCGAGCTGCCCGCTGAGCTGTGCCGCAGCATCGTCGCCGGTGGCTTCTTCATGGCTTGGGATGAGCGCACGCAGACCGCACACGCCGTGCCTAAGGCGTCTCAGGAGCAAAAGCTCGACGGTGGCAACCCTGACGGCTTCATCAGCATCAATCCGGGCTATCAGCCGCAGCGTGTGCCGTTCCAGTCGGCACAGTCTGACCAGGTCGAGCAGGACCCGGCCAGGCCACGGGCGAATCGGGGGCAGGGCGGCTGACCTGGTCAAGAGCTTGGCCGCTGCGGACCTCATTCAGTCAAGACAGGCGGTGTGGTTCGCAGCTTGGCCGTGGCATGGTGGGCCTAAGGCCCGAAATAGGGAGTTTGTGATGGGACGTGTCAGACCTCAGGCCCTTGCCGGCCCGCAATGTGCTTCCGTAGATAAGTCGAGCGCGTTGTGTGCGACACCAGCACGGGCGCTCGCGCACGGGCGGGGGGCGCGCGCAGCGCGCCTAGATTTATCTAAGGAACACTTGAGAACAACAGAGGAACTGGAACGGATTGGGCAGCTGAGATTGCCTGGGATCTGAACCAGAAAAAAGAAAGCCCCGGCGTCTCTTGCAGGAGACCCAGGGCGGTGACTAAGAAGCATCGGAGGCTTCCAAGTGAGTGCAATTCTCGCGCATACCGCGCACGATGACAACCGTAGCTATGCCGCTGGCCCTGGTCGCGATGACTGGATCGGCGATGCTGCACGAACGGCGTTCGCCGATGGCCACTTCACCAGCTTCAGCGAGTGGGTCTTGAAGCGCACAGACTTCGGGAACGGCCATCAGGAGGCCATGCTCTACAAACGTCAGGTGGACGGTTGGAAATCCTATGAGCGGCTCATGTGGGGCCACACACGCGTCAAGCGTGGTGAAGGCTTGGACAGGGAAGAAAGCATCCGCAAAAGCGCTGCACGGGCTAAGGCAAAGTGCCGCCTCGTGTGCAAGACCATGATGGTTAACAGCCTGTGGACGCTGACCTACCGTGAGAACGTCACCGACCGTGACACCGTGCTCGCGCACATGAAAGAGTTCGTCCGTCGTGTCCGCCGTGTCCTCCCCGATTTGCGTTACGTGTGGACCCTGGAGAACCAGACACGCGGGGCCTATCACGTGCACATGGCTACGCATGCGCTCCCCAAGGTCTTCTTGCAGGGCGGCTACGCTGTCAAAAGCTGGGACCTCATGCGTCGCATTTGGCGCTCGGTGGTTGGTGACCTCGGTGGGAACTTCGATGAGGCGAAGGACCGCAGCAAGTGGCGTAGGAAGGGCAGCCAGCAGCGCTCAGCCGCTGCCATCGCTCGCTATATCTCGAAGTACGTCACTAAGTCCTTCGAAGCCGATCAGGACCTCAATCGCAAGCGCTGGAATCACTCCGATGTGCAACTGCCTGCCGCTGTTCGACAGCGCTTTTCTCTTGATCGAACTGCGGCGGAGTTGATAGAACTCGCCATGAGGTCAGTGGGGGACCGCATCACACGCACATGGTGGGACCATGGCCGCGAGTGCTTCTTCATTGAGACAGATGACACGGGCTGCCCGATAGGCCCGATTGAATAGCAGGGATGGTGTCTGCGTGCTTGTAGGTTATGCACGTGTGTCAACGGTCGATCAAGACACGGCATTGCAGATTGACGCTTTTGCGCGTGCTGCCGTGCTTCGTGTTTATGAGGAAAAGCTTTCAGCGGTTGGGGCTCGTCCTGAGCTTGCACGCTTGCTGTATACGCTGCGCCGTGGTGACACCCTCGTCGTCTACAAAGTTGATCGGCTTGCGCGCTCGTTGTCTGATCTACTCCGGCTGCTTGCTCGCCTTGAGTCCCTCGGTGTGTCTTTCCGTTCGCTCACTGAGCCGATAGACACGGCCACGCCTGTTGGGCGGATGTTGCTTCAGATCCTCGGCTCATTTGCTGAGTTTGAACGGTCAATGATCAGGGAGCGGTGCGCCGCTGGTCGGGCTGCTGCTCGTTCCCGTGGTGTGCACATGGGCAGACCTCGAAAGGTCGATCTTTCGCGCCTCCCGGCGCTGGTTGCTGAGGGCAAGAATGCCTCTCAAATTGCAACCATATTCAACTGCGATAGGTCAAGCGTTGCCCACTGGCTTAGTCGGTGTGGGTTGACACGACGCGATTAAACGCTTGAGGGAAACGTAGAATTTAACCACACCCGCCTCGGGAAACGCCCCAGATGCGTGCCGATCCCCTCCAGGTGTGCAGGCTCCCCGACCTCCCCCTTCGCCCCATGAAATTCCAGCCCGACCGCGCCGAAGGCGTCAACGTCATCCACGCCTACACCCGCACCAGCGTGTCGGTGAACGGGCAGGTCCACACACGCAGCATCCTGGTGCCCCCCACCGGAGAGCTGATCGACTGGCCCGTGAACTCGCTCGACACCCTGAGCGAGGCCGATTTCCAAGTCATCCTCGAAGCGCGGCCCGAGGTCCTGATCCTGGGCACCGGCCCCACCCTGCGCTTCGTCAAACCAGCGCTGATGCGCCACCTCATGGCCGCGCGCATCGGCGTCGAGACCATGGACACCGCAGCAGCGTGCCGCACTTACAACATCCTGGTGGGTGAAGGCCGACAGGTGATGGCGGCATTGCTCATCGGTGACTGACGCCCACGTCCGCGCACCAATTCCGCGCGCTTCACACTGCTTCACACCCCCGGATCGGGTGGCCTTTGCGAAGCATTTATAATCAACGGTTATTCACGCAGGCTGCTGATTTTCATCACATGACTCCCGCTCTCAACAAACCGTTGCCGGACTTTGAAGCGATCGCCACGGGTGGCGTGAAGTTCACCCCCCCAGGCTTCGTTGGTCAGACCGTCGTGTTGTACTTCTACCCGAAGGACCACACCCCCGGTTGCACGACCGAGGCCATGCAGTTCCGTGACCTGCACAAGGAGTTCGCGAAAGCTGGCGCCGTCGTTTTCGGTGTCTCGCGCGACAACCTGGCTTCGCACGACAAGTTCAAGCAGAACCTCGACCTGCCCTTCGAGCTGATCGCCGACACCGAAGAAAAGCTCTGCCACATGTTCGGTGTGGTCAAGAACAAGATCATGTACGGCAAGAAGGTCAAAGGCATCGAGCGCTCGACCTTCCTGATCGGCCCTGACGGCGTGCTGCGCGAAGAATGGCGCGGCATCAAGGTCGCAGGCCACGTCGAAGACGTGCTCAAGGCCGTGCAAGGCCTCAAGCAGGAAGCCGCCTGATCGCCCCTCAGGCCTGAACGACAGCGCCATTTCACCCCGTGGCGTGGCGCTGCGCACACACCTCCAATCCCTTGCTTGCGCGCGAGCCGGAGTGTGCATAATGAGTTCATGCCCCCGAGCCTGATTGGTTTCAGTCCCGACATGACACAGCGCCAGAGCCCGTGCCGACACGGTGCCTCGCCCGCTGACACGCCGCAAGGCCGCACACCACCCTGTGCGGCCTTTTTGTTTTCCGTCACCCCAGCCTGAACCATGCCACTGCCCAAGCCGCCGACCAAACGCGCCGACATGCTGAGCGCTGACGACTACAGCGCCCAGCCCAAGGCCTCCCGCACCCCAACCGCCCGAGCCGCCAAAACCGCGAGCGGGCGTGCCGATGCAGCCAACCAGCCCACGCTGGAGCCCATCGTGCAGCCCCAACTCGAGGCCGTGCCCAAACCCAAGGCGCGCCCAAAGAAAACCAGCCCCGCCGCTCCCGATCCTGTCTTGGTGGCCCCCGCCATCGTGGCCGAGAAGAGCCCGGCAGAGGCGCCCACTTCGCAGCGCTCCGCGCCACCCGCCATCAGCCGCACCGCCGCCAGCCACACCCCTCGCCGGCGTCGCCCGGTGGGCGACGGCCCGACCAAGCTGTTCGTGCTCGACACCAACGTGCTGCTGCATGACCCGATGTCGCTGTTTCGCTTCGACGAGCACGACGTCTACCTGCCCATGATCACGCTCGAGGAGCTCGACGGCCACAAGAAGGGCATGACCGAGGTGGCGCGCAACGCCCGCCAGGTCAGCCGCGACCTCGACTCGCTGGCCGCCGACATGAGCAACCGCCAGCAGATGGACCCTGCCTCCGGCATCCCACTGAACAAGACCGGCCACGCCGGCGCTGGCGGCAAGCTCTATTTCCAGACCACGGGCATCACCATCGAGCTGCCCATGGGCCTGCCCCAGGGCAAAGCCGACAACCAGATCCTGGGCGTGGTGCAAGCACTTCGCAAGGAGCAACCCGAGCGCGAAGTCGTGCTGGTGTCCAAGGACATCAACATGCGCATCAAGGCCCGCGCCATGGGCCTGCCCGCCGAGGACTACTTCAACGACAAAACGCTCGAAGACGGCGACCTGCTCTACACGGGCGTGCTCGCGCTGCCCACCGACTTCTGGGAGCGCCACGCCAAGGGCATGGAGAGCTGGCAACAAGGCGGCACCACCTGCTACCGCGTCAGCGGCCCGATGGTGCCCGTGCTGATGGTCAACCAGTTCGTCTACCTGGAGACCCCGGGCGCCGCGCCCTGGTACGGCAAGGTCACCGAGATCACCGGCAAGACAGCCGTGCTGCGCACCGTCAAGGACTACACCCACCAGAAGAACGCCGTGTGGGGCGTGGCCGCGCGCAACCGCGAGCAGAACTTCGGCCTGAACCTGCTGATGGACCCGGAATGCGACTTCGTGACGCTGACCGGCTCTGCCGGCACCGGCAAGACGCTGATGACCCTGGCCGCCGCGCTCTCGCAGGTGCTTGACGAGCGCCGCTACACCGAAATCATCGTCACCCGCGTGACCGTGCCGGTGGGTGAGGACATCGGCTTCCTGCCGGGCACCGAAGAAGAAAAGATGTCGCCCTGGATGGGCGCCCTCGACGACAACCTCGAGGTGCTGGCCCGTGGCGACACCTCGGCCGGCGAGTGGGGCCGCGCTGCCACCAACGAGCTGGTGCGCAGCAAGATCAAGATCAAGAGCATGAACTTCATGCGCGGTCGCACCTTCCTCAACAAGTTCCTCATCATCGACGAGGCGCAGAACCTCACGCCCAAGCAGATGAAAACGCTGATCACCCGCGCGGGCCCGGGCACCAAGATCATCTGCCTGGGCAACCTGGCGCAGATCGACACGCCCTACCTCACGGAAGGCTCGTCGGGCCTGACCTTCGCGGTGGACAAGTTCAAGGGCTGGCCGCACAGCGGGCACGTCACGCTGGCGCGTGGCGAGCGCTCTCGCCTGGCGGACTTCGCCTCGGAAGTGCTCTGAGCGGCGCCTGAGCCCCCTCCCCTCACACAGCCGGGTCCTCCCGGCTGTTTTTTTGGGCTGCTTGACGTGCCCCACCCCACAGAAAGGGGGGCGGGCGGAGGGAAGAATTGGCACCACACGGCGCCCTTCGTCCACCGGCGGGCGAGTGCAAGTGCAGCGCACACCGGACAATCGAGCCCATGTCCACGGGCAACATTTCTTTCACCCTGCAAGCCACCCTGCTGCTGACGCTGATCGGCCTGGCCTTGGCCGCCTCTGCCGTGGCAACGGCCAGGCTGCTGAACCTGCGCCTGCGCTGGCTGCCACGCTGGATGCGCCTGAACTGGCTGTCCGACCTCGTGTTGTCGAGCAACGTGGACCAAAAGTACATCGGCCGGCGCTTCCTGGTCGGGGTGGCCAATTGCGCCGCAGGCGTGCTGGCGTTGAACGTCGGTGCCTCATTGGGCCTGATCGATGCGCAAGCCTGCCGCTGGCTGACGCTGACCGCACTGGTCACCACGGGCGTGTTTTATGCGCTGATGCGCTCAGGTCTGAACCAGCGTTTCAGCGACCCGGCCCTGACGGAGTGGCAGGGCACGTCCGTCATCCTCTTCCTGGCATGGGGTTACCTGATCGGCGGGCCCGGTCGGCCGCTCGCCCTCCTCTTGCTGATGGTGATCCTGCTGTTCAGCATGTTCACCAACACGCCCAGACAGCTGTTTCGCGCCTGCGTGCTCGCCGGGTTGTCTTTCGGCTCGGCCATGGCCTGCGTGGCCTGGGAGGCCAGGGCCGAGCTCAACGCAGCGGCCATGCAGCTCGTCTACGCCTGCGTGTTGCTGCTGGCGCTGTCCACCGTGAGCCTGCTGATCCACCAGATGCACCAGCTGCGCAGGCAAGCGCAGGCGCGCCAGCACGAACTCGCCGAGGCATTGGATCGCATCCGCGACCTGGCCACGCACGACGAGCTCACCGGTCTGATCAACCGGCGTCGCATGCAGGAGTTGATGCACACCGAAAAGCACCGCACCGTGCGCTCGGGTCGCGGCTTTTGCCTGGCGATGATCGACATCGATCACTTCAAGCGTGTCAACGACCGCCTGGGGCACGTCGCTGGCGACGAGGTGCTGGCCCGGGTGGCAGGCACCATCGCGGCAGGCCTGCGAGAAACCGACATCGTCGCCCGCTGGGGTGGCGAAGAGTTCCTGGTCATGTTCACCGACACGGACGAGGACACCGCCGAGCGCGTGCTGCTGCGCATCCAGGCCTCGCTGGCACAAACTTGCGTGACCGAGGTCGACGCTTCGCTGCGCGTGACCTTTTCAGCCGGCGTGGGCAACCACCTGCGCGACGAAACGCTCACGCGCACCATCGACCGCGCCGACAGGGCGCTGTACGCAGCCAAAGCCGCTGGACGCAACAGGGTGGTGCACGCCGAGCTGCCACTCAATGGCGCCGCGACCAAAGCGGCCTGAAGCGAGCGGCCTGCTGCCGGATCAGCTGGCCTGTTCAGCCAGCTCGAACACCGCCATGCTCTCGACGTGAGCGGTGTGCGGGAACATGTTGACCGCCCCGGCCGACACGCAACGGTACCCAGCCTGGTGAACCAGCAAGCCTGCATCGCGCGCCAGGGTGGCGGGGTTGCAGCTCACGTAGACGATGCGACGCGGCGGCACCCAGCCTGGCACCAGGCTCGGATCCTGATGCAGGTCGGCCAGTGCCTTGGCCAGGGCAAACGCGCCTTCGCGCGGCGGGTCGACCAGCCACTTGTCGGACTGACCGTAGCTGGCCAGCTCTTGCGGGGTGATCTCGAACAGGTTGCGAGCCACGAACGAGGTGCGCTCGGCCACCCCGTTGTGCACCGCGTTCTCGCGCGAGCGGGCCACCAGCGCCTCGCTGCCCTCGATGCCCAGCACCTCGCGGGCCTGGGTGGCCAGAGGCAGCGTGAAGTTACCCAGGCCGCAGAACCAGTCGATCACGCGCTCATCGCTCTGAACAGCCAGCAGGCGCAAAGCGCGCCCCACCAGCACCTGGTTGATGGCGTGGTTGACCTGGGTGAAGTCGGTCGGCCGAAACGGCATGTTGACGCCGAACTCTGGCAGGTTGTAGTCGAGCCCGGGCAATGCTTCATCCAGCGGGTGCACGGTGTCAGGCCCCTTGGGCTGCAGCCACCAGGACAGCGTCTGCTGACCGCTGCCCACCGGGCCATGTTCGGCTGCGAAGGCGCGCAAGCGGGCCACGTCGGCATCGCTCAAGGCCTCCAGGTGGCGCAGCACGAGCACCGTCACCTCGGTGCCCACGGCCACTTCGATCTGAGGCAGGCGGTCACGTTGGTCCATCGAACCGATGAGCGCTCTCAAGGGCACCAGCAGGCGGCTGACGTGCGGCGGCAGCACCTCGCAGCTGCTCATGTCGGCCACGTAACGAGACTTGCGCTCGTGGAAACCAACCAGCACCGTGCCCTTCTTGACGACATGGCGCACCGACAGACGCGCCCGGTAGCGGTAGCCCCAGGTCGGGCCCTCGATGGGACGCAGCAAGGTTTCGGCGCGCACCTTGCCCAGGTGCCAGAGGTTGTCTTCGAGCACGCGCTGCTTGACGGCCACCTGGGCTGCGGGCTGGAAGTGCTGCATCTTGCAACCACCACACAGGCCGAAATGCACGCAACGCGGGTCGGTGCGCTGGGAGCTTTCACGGCGGCGCTCCGAGGGAGCGGCCTGCTCCCAGTTGTTCTTGCGGCGGCTGACGCTGACACGCACCTCTTCACCAGGCAGCGCGTCTTCGATGAACACGACCTTGCCGTTGGCGCGGTGGGCCACGCCTTGGGCCTCGAGGTCCAGGGATTCGACGGTCAGCCACTCCAGGTGGGGTGGCACGTCAACGGGTGCGTCAACAGGGATTTGGGAGGGCGCCGCGTCGGCGCCTGGGTGCGAAACGGGGGATGCAGCGGTCATCCCCCGATTGTCTCATTGGTGTCCCGGCCTTCTGAGGGGCAGGGAGCGCACGCTGCAGACCGGATCAGCGCGCAGGCAACTGGCGCGCCGGGTCCAGCGGCTTGCCCTTCTTGCGGATCTCGAAGTGCAACTGCACCCGCTCGGCGTCCGTCGAGCCCATCTCGGCGATTTTCTGCCCCCGCTTGACGGCCTGGTCTTCCTTGACCAGCAGGGCTTGGTTGTGAGCGTAGGCCGTGAGGTAGTCGGCGCTGTGTTTGACGATGACCAGGTTGCCATAGCCGCGCAGGCCGGAGCCAGCGTACACAACGCGACCGTCCGCCGCAGCCACGACGGGGTCACCAACCTTGCCACCGATGGTCAGGCCTTTGTTGCGGCCTTCTTCAAAGCTGGCCAGGACAGGACCTGCCGCAGGCCAGCCCCAGTTGGGCTCCTCGCCTTCGCGGGATTCAGATGGCTGGGCGGGGGGCGGTGCGACGGGCGCGGGCGTGGCGCTGGCTGAAGCCGCAGCGGTGCCTGAAGCCGGGGTGGCAGGCCGGGGGGCCGGCGGGGTGCGGGGGTCGGCAGCTGCGGTGGTGGTGTTGGCCGTCGTCGGGCGCGGCTCGACTCGAGGCGTGCCCAGCGGCTTGACCACCACCCCCGGTGCGGCCTCGCTGGCGGGTGGCACCACGCGCACGACCTGCCCCACCTCGATCAGGTTGGGGTTCTCCAGGCTGTTCCAGGTGGCGATGTCGCGCCAGTTCTGCCCCGACTCCAGCGCGATGCGGATCAGCGTGTCACCAGGTTTGACGGTGTAGTAACCGGGCTTGCCGGCGTTCTCGGCGCCCGGCAGCACCTTGGGGGCGCTGGCAGATGAAGCGGACGAGCCACCGGCAGGTCGCCCTTGGTCTTCAACCGGGGCACGCCGACCGGGCGAAGCGCAACCGGCCAGGATGAGGAGGGTGGCCGCCGCGGCGACCAGGCGAATGGAAGGTCTCATGGGCATTTGGTTGTGGCCCCAGGTGCAAAAAACACCCGGTGGCACCGTCAGGTCATGCCGGATTTTAGGGGGACGAACAGGACGGCCCCGGCCCGACTGTGTTTCAAGCTGCCATCGGGCAGGCGATCGACGATGGTGAGCACCTGCCCCCGACCGGCCTCTTCCATCGGCGCCACCAGGCGCCCTCCAGGGGCGAGTTGGTCGAGCCAGGCCTGAGGCAGGGCTGCGCCCCCCGCTGCGGCGATGATGGTGTCATAAGGGGCTTGCGGGGCGTGGCCCAGCATGCCGTCACCGTAGACGAGGCGGACGTCGGGCATGCCCGGCACCGAGGTGCGCAGCCCATCGAGGTGCTGGCGCGCCTTGAGGTGCAAATCGCGCAAACGCTCGATGGAGACCACCCGTCGCGCCAGCAGCGCCAGCAGCGCCGCCTGGTAGCCACAGCCCGTACCCACCTCCAGGCAGGCCCCCAGTGGCCTGGCCAACACCGCAGGGTCGGCAGCCAACCCCGGGCGCGTGCACAACGCCTGGATCATGGTCGCCACAACGGACGGTTTGGAGATGGTCTGCCCCAGGCCGATGGGCAGACTGGTGTCTTCGTAAGCCTGGTTGACCAGGGCGGTGTCAACGAACTGGTGGCGAGGCACGCGCGCGAACGCGTCCAGCACGCCCGGGTGGGCAATGCCCTCGGCAGCCAGGCGGGCCACCATGCGCTGGCGAACCGACACCGAATCGAGCCCCACACCCTGGGGGCGACTCTGGCGCTGCCGCTCATCGACGGCATGTTGAAGCGGCGCTTGAGGACGCAACAATTCGCGCCCCGAGCGCACCGAGGCAGCTGCGGCCGCCCCAGCCGGCAATTGGTCAAGCTGCAAAGGAAAGCGCCTGGGCTTGCGCTCTGCCTGACCCTGGCTCATGCGCGCCCCACCCACTGCTGCCATTGGGGAAGGCGCTGGTGATCGGTCATGTCGACCTGAAGCGGCGTGATGGACACACGCCCCTGGCGGATGGCATGGAAGTCGGTGCCTTCGCCCTCTTCGCGGGCCTCGCCTGCGGGGCCGATCCAGTAGAACAGGTCGCCCCGAGGGTTGTGCTGCGGCACCGCCGGGAAGCTGGCGTGTCGGCGGCCCAAGCGGGTGATTTCCCAGGGGGCCTGGTCGGCATCGGCGCGCGACGGGATGTTGACGTTGAGCAACCACGGCCTGGCCGCAGGGGGCCGCGCCAGCACCTGCTCGATGACCTGGCGGGCCACCCGCGCGGCCACATCCAGGTGCTCCCACCCCTTTTCAACCAGGGAGAAGGCGATGGCAGGCACGCCGAACAGATGGCCTTCGGTGGCGGCGGCGACCGTGCCGGAGTACAAGGTGTCATCGCCCATGTTCGCACCGTTGTTGATGCCCGAGAGCACCAGGTCAGGCTGGGGGATGAGGCCTGCGGTGAGCGCCAGGTGCACGCTGTCGGACGGCGTGCCCGTGACATAGCGAAAACCATTGGCCGCCGTGTGCAGGCTCAGGGGCTGGTGCAGGGTCAAGGCATTGGAAGTGCCCGAGGCGTTGCGCTCTGGGGCGAACACGTCCACCACTCCCAGGCCTTCGCAGGCTTTGACCAGGGCTTCGATGCCGGGAGCCAGGTAACCGTCATCGTTGGCAATCAGGATTCGCATGCGGCCATTGTAGGAGCGCAACGACAGGTGGGCGCAAAACATGCAAGCGGGGTGCAACAGGGGTGACGCAGCCCCCCATAGAGACCGATAATCCAAGGATGCGGTTCACCCAAATGGCTGATCCCCTTCATGCCCGACTCTCGGGCGCATCATCAACCCAGGCCAATGCACCCAGCAGCCTCGGGAGGAGTCCATGGCTGTCAAGGTACTGATTCTTGAAGACAACCCGGTTGCACGGGGCTTCCTGTGCCGCGTGGTGCGGGAGAGCTTCAGCGACGTCGGCGACATCACCGAAGCCGGCGACCTGGAGGCGGTGCGCCGCATCCTGGGCCATTCGGCAGGGGGGCGCGCCAGTCCGCAAGCCGACCCGTTCCAGCTGATCCTGGTTGACCTCGAGTTGCCGGATGGCAGTGGGCTGGAGTTGCTCACCGAGCTCTCGCAATACCCGGCCACGCGGATCGTCACCACGCTGTACTCCGACGACGAGCACCTGTTTCCCGCATTGCAATGTGGCGCAGATGGCTACTTGCTCAAGGAAGACCGCTTCGAGGTGCTGGTCGAGGAGCTGCAAAAGATCGTGCGGGGCCAGCCGCCGCTCTCGCCCGCCATCGCTCGCAGGCTGCTGACCCACTTCCGCACGGGCGAGCCCATGCCGGGCGCGCCTGCAGCCAACCACACCGGTGCAGCTTCCTCCGCGTCGGCAACGGTGCTGGTGGCCAGCGAACACGAACGCCTCACCCCCCGTGAGAGCGAGGTGCTGACCTACCTGAGCAAGGGCTTCACGATCAAGGAGATCGCGGCGCTGATGGGCATCAAGTGGTTCACGGTGAATGACCACATCAAGTCCATCTACAAAAAGCTCAATGTCTCGAGCCGGGCCGAGGCTGCCGTCCTTGCCAGCAAGCAAGGGCTGGTCTGACCTGGGTTGACCATGTCAGCGCACCTGATCGCAAGCGAGGCCGATGCCGCGAACTGCGAACCAGGCGCTGACCCGACTCACGCCTGGCCCAGCCTGGAGGCCGTTCTCCAAAAACCGCTGAGCCTGCCTCGGTGGGTGGGCTGGCGGCTCAAGGCGATGGCCACCATCGTGGTGGTGGCGATGGCTGGCGTGCTGCTGCTGGCGCACTGGCTGGCGGGGCAGCCTCGTTTCCCCTTCTCGCTCGCGGTCACGCCAACGGGCGAGGTGCGGCTGGACACCGCAGACTACCCGCCCCTGCGCCCACTGGAAGGCAAGACGCTGCAAGCCCTGGGCATCGATCACGGCATGGCCGATGCGCACCCCGCACTCGTGGCCCCGATCCCGCCGCTGGCCCTGTTCCCCAGTGGTCGGTGGCTGCTCGACGAGGATGGTTTGCAGCGTTTCATCGCTGGACACGTGGGCCTGTCCAACGCCCTCGACAACTGGAGCCCAAACGGAGTCGCGGTGCGACTGCAGCTCAAGGGGCACCCCGACGCACCCATCCTGATCGCGCCTCGAGGCTGGGCGGGCATCACACCGGTTTACTGGGTGCTGGCGGCCTTGTCGCTGGTGGTGGCCTCGATGGGAGCGATGGTGCTGCTGTCCAATGCGGACTGGCGATACGGAGGCTATGCCCTGCTCGCCGTGACCCAGGCCGGCAACCTGCTGCTGATGGCCTTGGAAAGCAACCTGGGCCTGTTCACCCCCACGTGGCTGCTGACCCTGGACACGAGCTTGCGCGCGCTGTTCGACCTGCTGGGTGCCGCGGGCCTGGTCCACATCGCGCTGTTGAATGACACGCCGGGCCCCAACTGGGGGTTCAAGGCGGCGGCGGCCTGGCTGGGTGCCTTGGCGATGTGGGCATTGCACGGCAGCCTTTCGGCCGCCCCAGGTTGGTGGCTGCTGCAACTGGGGTGTGGCGGCCTGGCCCTGTGCGCCATCGGCGTGACCTTCACCGAGCAAGCGCGCAGCCCCAACCCCCTGCACCTGCTGATGCGCCGGGTTCTGACGATCGGCATGCTGACCTGGAGCTTGTTGAGCCTGGCCGTCTGGCTCACGCGCGAGCGCCCTGACCTGAACCTCGAAATCAGCGTTTGGGGCGTGGCAGGCTGGCAGGCCTTCGTGACCTCGATGGTGCTGATCGCGCCGTATTTCTCGCGCACGCGCCAGGTGCAACGAGAGTTCATGCTGCTGGCCGCTTCGGGCACGGTCGCCGCATCGCTGGACCTGTTGTTCGTCGCGGTGTTCTCGATGGGTCAGCTGGCGTCGATGGCGATCTCGCTGATGCTGTCGATGGGGCTGTACCTGAGCTTTCGTCGTTGGCTGCTGGCCAGGCTGCCCCGCCCCGACTCCTTGTCGATGGAGAAGGTCTTCCAGCAGATCTACCGCATTGCTCGGCAGATCGAAGTGCAGCCTGAGAGTGCCTGCCCGGCGATGTCCCGCTTGATGCGTGACCTCTTCGACCCGCTGGATGTGATGGTGGCCCAAGGCCATTTGAGCCAGGTGACCCTGGAACAGGATGGCGGGCTGATGCTGGTGCCGGTGCCCAGCCTGACCGCATCCGCGCATGCCCGGCGAACGGTGCTGGTGGTCAAGCACGCCCGCAGGGGCCAGCACCTGTTCACCCGCGACGACTGCGCCTTGGCGCAACGCATCGTCGAGCAACTGCAGCGGGCGCTGAGCTTCGATCAGGCCGTTGAGCAGGGCCGCAGCGAGGAGCGCCTGCGCATCGCGCAGGACCTGCATGACGACATCGGCGCGCGCCTGCTGACGCTGATGTACCAGGCCCCCACGCCCGAGATCGAGGAGTACATCCGCCACACCATCCAGGACCTCAAGACGCTCACGCGAGGCCTGGCCGCGCACACGCATTGCCTGACCCAGGCTGCGGGCGAGTGGAAGCGCGACATCAGCCACCGGCTCAATGTGGCACGCTGCGAGCTGGACTGGCAAATGAAGCTGGAACGCGAGATCGGGCTGAACGTGGTGCAGTGGTCGGCGCTGACGCGCATCCTGCGTGAGCTGGTGAGCAACACCATCAGCCATGCGCAGGCCAGGCGGGTGCAGGTGAGCTTGAGCCTTCAGGGCGGCACGCTGCGGCTGGTGGTGTGCGACGACGGCGTCGGCACGGCCCCCGAGACCTGGTCACATGGGCTCGGGCTGGGCGGTGTACGCAAGCGGGTCAAGCAACTGGGCGGCAACGTGCGCTGGTCAACCTTGGCGCCCCATGGGGTCTGCTGCGAGGTGGAGATCCCGAACTTCGCGGGGGCGTGCCCGGAAGATCAGATCGAACATGCGCCCGGCAACGCTTCCAGTCAAGCCTCCCATTGAGGCGTGTTGCGCAGGACCTCGTCGAGGGTCGTCAGGCCCTCGGCCACCTTCATCACACCGGACAGGCGCAGCGGGCGCAAGCCTTCTTTCGCGGCGGTGCGGCGCAAGCTGGCCATGTCGACCTGCGGGTGCATGGCGCCACGGATGGCCTCCGACACCGGCAGCAACTCGTAAAGGCCGACTCGGCCCTTGAAGCCCGTCATGCGGCACTCCAGGCAGCCCACGGGCTTGTGGGCGTTGACCTTGCCGTTCATGCGCCAGGGGCGGATGGCTTCGGCCAGGGTCTTCTCGTCGAGCTCGGTGTCAGGTTGTTTGCAATGCGGGCACAGGGTGCGCACCAGGCGCTGGGCCAGCACGCCGATGACGGTGGCGCTGATGAGGTAGCTGGGCACGCCCAGGTCGGTCAGGCGCGTGATGGCCGAGGCCGCGTCGTTCGTGTGCAGGGTCGAGAACACGAGGTGGCCTGTCAGCGAGGACTGGATCGCCATCTCGGCGGTTTCGAGGTCGCGGATTTCGCCGACCATGATGATGTCCGGGTCCTGCCGCATGAGGGCGCGCACGCCTTCGGCAAATCCCAGGTCGATGGCCGGTTGAACCTGCGTCTGGTTGAAAGAGGCCTCGATCATTTCGATCGGGTCTTCGATGGTGCAGACGTTGACCTCGTCGGTGGCCACGCGCTTGAGCGTGGAATACAGCGTGGTGGTCTTGCCCGAGCCGGTGGGGCCGGTGACCAGGATGATGCCGTGCGGACGGCCCACCAGGCCTTCCCAGACTTTGGTCTCGGAGGGGGCAAAGCCCAGCGCCTCGAAGGACTTGACTGTGTTGTCCGGGTCGAAGATGCGCATGACGAGCTTCTCACCGAAGGCGGTGGGCATGGTCGACAGGCGCATTTCGACTTCGTCGCCACCGGGGTTGCGCGTCTTGATGCGGCCGTCGAGCGGGCGGCGTTTTTCGACCACGTCCATGCGGCCCAGCAGCTTGATGCGCGCGGTCATGGCCTGCATCACCGCCAGCGGCACCTGGTAGACCGTGTGCAGCACGCCGTCGATGCGAAAGCGGATGGCGCCCATCTCGCGGCGCGGTTCGAGGTGGATGTCGGAGGCGCGCTGGTCGAAGGCGTATTGCCACAGCCAGTCAACGACCTGGATGATGCCCTGGTCGTTGGCGTCGAGCTGGCGGTTGCTCTTGCCGAGCTCGACCAGTTGCTCGAAGTTGTGCGCAACCGAGTCGCCCGTCTTCTTGTTGGCGTCCTTGACGGACTTGGCCAGGGTGTAGAACTCGGTGCGAAAGCGCTGCAGGTCCAGCGGGCTGGACACCACCAGGCGGATTTTCTTCTTGGTGTGCGCCAGGATTTCATCCACCCAGGCCACGTCCAGCGGCTCGCAGGTGGCGATGGTGATCTCGGTGAGGCTGACCTGCACCGGCAGGGCCTTGCGGCGCTCGGCGTAGTTGATGGACATGACCTCGGCCACGCGGGCGACGTCCACTTTGAGCGGGTCGATGCGCAGGTAGGACAGGCCCACGCGGCGGGCCAGCCACTCCGTGAGGGGTTCGAGTTCGAGGGCAGCGCCGGTGTCGGCCCGGGTCAGCGCCATGCCCGACAGGCGCACCAGGGCGTGCTGGGCGCTGTCACCCGCAGCGAAACGCTGGGTCACGCGCTCGGCATCGGCGGGGGTGATGAGGCCGTCTTCGAGCAACCAGGTCAGCAGCTGGCGCCAGGCCAGCGGGCCTTTGGGCAGATCCTTGCCCTGATCGGCATGGGGGCGCGGGTTGGCGCGGGAGGCAGAGGTCGAGCTCATGCAGCAGAGGCCTTCTTGCGGGATGGCTTGGGGCCGGCGGACTGGGCTGCCGCTGGCTTGTCGGGCTTGGACACGGCAGCAGCCGGCTTCCACGCCGACAGCAACTTGACCCATTTTCGCGCGGGCAACGCAAAACGGGTCTCCAGAGTTTCGGCACGTTGCGCCAGCACTTCCCTTGTCGGCATGTCGACGCCCTTCCAGGCCAGCACGATGGTGTTGCCATCCGACGTGGGCTTGAAGACGGCAACGTGGTCCTCGCCGAAGGCGGTGGCGATGCGTCGGGCGCTGCGCTCGAAGCTGGCTTCGCGCCCGAAAAGGTTGACGGTCATGACCCCACCGTCGTCGAGCACGCGCCAGCAGGCCTGGTAGAAGGCCTCGTCGTCGAGCGCTGGGCTGGCGGCTTCGTGGTCGTACAGGTCAACGCTCAGGGCATCGGCTGATGCGATGTGGGCGTCGTCGCGCACGTAGCGGTCGGCATCGCCCTGGATGACCTGCAGGCGATCGTCGTCTTCGGGCAGGTGGAACCAACTGCGGCAGACCTGGACGACCTGTGGGTTGAGCTCGACGACCGTGGTGGGCAGGCGCAGCTCGCTGTGGCAGAACTTGGTCAGGGCCGCAGCGCCCAGGCCCAATTGCAGGCAGCGGGTGCCAGGCAGGTGCTCGGGCTCGCGCAGCAGCAGCCAGGCCATCATGCGCTGGATGTACTCCAGCTCCAGCTTCTGGGGCTTGCGGATGCGCATGGCGCCCTGGATCCAGGGCGTGTCAAGGTGCAGAAAGCGCACCCCTCCTTGTTCGGAGATGGTGGCTTCGGGCAGGGCAGGTTGTCGGGCTCGTTTCACCTCGGCGAGTGTGGCACAGTCAAAGGCATGCCTTCTGCGTTGATCCGCACCGCGGCGATGTGCGCCGCACAGCCTCCGGCCGAGCCTGCAAGCGCCCCATCGCCTGCTGAGACCACGAAGGCTTCAAACACCGAACCCCGGCGGCTGAACGGCCTCGGCCCGGTGGCCGGCACGGGCGCTCGCCTGCTCATCCTGGGCAGCTTCCCGAGCGAAGCGTCGCTGCGGGCCCAGCAATACTACGCCCACCCACGCAACCACTTCTGGCCCATCCTGTCGGCGATCTGGGGCCTCCGAGGCGACCAGGCGTTGAGCGCCCTGCCCTATGACGATCGCCTGCCGATCGTCACAGCCCACGGCTTGGCCATCTGGGACGTGTATGCCGGCTGCGAACGCGAAGGCAGCCTGGACAGCGCCATCCGCGCGGCGCAGCTCAACGACCTGGTCGGTCTGCAGCGGCGCCTGCCCACGCTGCGCGCCATCGCCCACAACGGCGGCGAGTCAGCGCGGCACATGAAACTCACCCAGGCGCTCGGCCTGCCCGTGCACAAACTGCCTTCAAGCAGCCCGGCCAACGCCAGTTGGTCCGTGGAGCGCAAGGTGCAGGCTTGGCGCGAGGTGTTCCAGGCTGCGGGCGTGGTGCAGCCCCCTTGTGCTCGATGAGCCCGATGAGCCCGATGACGAACATGGCAAAACACGTCCGCGCGCCCACGCATCCTTTCGAGCTGCAACTCCTGGGGCCATTCCTCTTGCTGACCGCCCTGGCTGCGGTCTTCCTGAAGATCGCCTCCGAGGTGTTCGAGGGCGAAGCGCATGCCATCGACCTGTGGATCCTGCAGGCTTGCCGGCTCCCGGGTCAGCCCGGCACGCCCATCGGGCCCGTCTGGCTGCAAGAGGGCGTGCGCGACCTGACCGCGCTGGGCAGTCCGGCCGTGCTGACACTGGTGCTCCTGGCCATGATGGGCAGCCTGATGGTGTCGCGGCAGCGACGCATGGCCTGGCTGATGCTCTGGAGCGCCCTGGGCGGGCAGGCCCTGGCCCTGGGCTTGAAGGCCCTGTTTGCCCGCGCCCGGCCAGACGACATCTACCACGCCACCGTGGCCGCTGGCCACAGCTTTCCGAGCAGCCACGCGATGATGTCCGCCGTGATCTGCCTGACCCTGGCAGCGCTGACGGTTCGGCTCACGCGCCGCCCTGCCCAGCGGTGGTTCATCCTGCTGGTGGCCTGTGGGGTGACGATGCTGGTGGGTGCCTCGCGTGTGTACCTGGGGGTGCATTGGACTTCGGATGTGGCCGCCGGCTGGGCCATGGGGGCGGCCTGGGCCTTGCTGTGCTGGATGCTGGCCAGGCGACTGCACGTGGGGCACGAGGCGGTCGCAACGCCGGACAAGGGGGAGCGGCAATGAGCCAGGGACTCAAGGGACAGGGGTTCATGCGACGGCTGGGTCACGCCTGGCAAGGGCTGGCCTCGGCCTGGCGGCTGGAGGCGAGCCTGCGCACGCACGCAGCCGCCACCGTGGTGCTGGTGGCCGTGCTGAGCCTCACGCGGGCTCCGGCTGTGTGGTGGGCCACGATGGCGCTGACCGTGGCGACCGTGGTGGCCAGCGAGCTGTTCAACACCGCCATCGAGGCCCTGGCCGACCACCTGCACCCCGCAATCCACCCCGCCATCGGCCTGACCAAGGACGTGGCGGCGGGTGCCGTGCTGGTCTGCAGCCTGGCGGCGCTGGGCGTGGGCCTGGCCTTCTTCCTGGGGCATGTGTGGCCTTGGTGGTGCGCCGGCCCCAGCTGGCCATTCTGAGCTTTCAGGAGATCAGAGGGACCTCAGGCGCGGCAAGGCTGCCAAGGCGTTCTCGGTGGTGACACGTCGGGTTTCGTCCAGGCTCCAGCCACGCAGGGCCGCCAGGGTTTCGGCGATGCGAGGCAATTCGGCGGGCTCGTTTCGGCTTCGAAGGCCTTGCGCCCGCTGCTCGGCGGTGCGATAGAGCCAATGCGGCGGGATGTCCGGGGCGTCGGTTTCCAGCACCAGCGCGTCGGCGGGCAATTCGCTGGCCAGGCGACGGATCTGCAGCGCCCGCTCGAAGGTCATGGCCCCACCAAAGCCCAGCTTCAAACCCAGCTCGATGAAGGCCATGGCCTGCTGCACGCTGCCGTTGAAGGCGTGGGCGATGCCACCAGGCACAGGCCTGCCGGCATCGCGCAGCCGACGCAGGTGTTTGAGCAGGCCATCGGCGCTTCGGCGCACATGCAGGATGACCGGAAGCCGGCGGCGTGCGGCCAGCTCGAGTTGCTCAGCGTAGATGCGTTCTTGAAGGGCTCGGCTGCCTTCATCCTGCAAGCCTGGCACGAAATGATCGAGGCCGATTTCGCCCACGGCGACCAGGCGAGGGTCGTCCTGCCATCGCTGCAGGGCTCCTTCGAGCTGTTCGACGGCGTCCGCAGGGACCTGTTGGATGTAGAGCGGGTGGATGCCCAGGGCATAGGCGCCCCCACAGCGGTGAGCGGCCTCCCGAGCGGGGCCAAAGGTGCTCGGCATCACGGCGGGGACCACCTGCCGCAGCACCCCGACGGACTTGGCCCGCGCGATCACCTCGTCGCGATCGGTGTCGAACTCGGGGGCATCAAGGTGGCAATGGGTGTCCACCCAACCGCCCTCCCATGTGTCGGTTGTGGCGTTGTTGGGCTTTCCCATCAAGTCGATCGGGGTGACCTGGGGTGCCGAGGCGTTCATCAGGTCGGCCTCGCGGTGTCAGCCCTCGAAGCGCCCGCCGACCAGGCGGCGCATGCGGCTGCAACGCGTTGCCAGTTCGGTGTCATGGGTGACCATGACCAGGGCGGTGCCCTGCGATGCAGCCAGATCGAGCATGAGCTGAAAGACGGTGCCCGCCGTGTGGCGATCGAGGTTGCCGGTGGGCTCGTCGGCCAGCATGCAGGCCGGCTGGGTGACCAGGGCACGGGCCACGGCCACGCGCTGGCGCTCGCCGCCCGACAGCTCGGCCGGGCGATGCCCCACGCGGTTGAGCAGGCCAACGCGGTCGAGCCAGCCTCGGGCCTGATCACGTGCCTGCTCGATGGGCATGCGGCGGATCAGCAGCGGCATGGCCACGTTGTCCAGCGCCGAGAACTCGGGCAGCAGGTGGTGGAACTGGTAGATGAAACCCAGGTGCTGGTTGCGCCAGGCGCCCTGCTCGGTGGCGTTGAGCTCGGACAAGTCACGTCCGGCCAGGCGCACGCGGCCGCGCGTGGGTGCATCAAGCCCGCCCAGCAGGTGCAGCAGCGTGCTCTTGCCTGAGCCTGAGGCGCCCACGATGGCCAGGGTTTCGCCACGGGCGACTTCGAGGTCCACGCCGTCGAGCACGGTCACGTCCAGCGAGCCCTCGCTGAAGCGGCGCACCAGGCCGGTGGCCTGCAAGATGAGTTCGTTCGCTTGGGTCATGCGCGCTCAGATGTTGAGGAACCAGGCGATCAGGTTCTTGGCCAGGAAGCCCAGCAGCCCGAAGCCCAGCACCAGAAAGAGCACGAAGGTGCCGAATTTGCCTGCCTTGGACTCGCGCGCCAGCTGCACGATGATGAAGGCCATGTACAGCATGAAGCCGCCCACGCCAACCGTGAGCCCGAACTGAGCGATCTGCTCTTCAGTGAATCCGTCCATCTCAAACCGTTTCCCGGACCACCAGATCTCGGTAGGCATGCCAGGTGGCATGGCCCAGGATCGGCATCACCAGAATCAATCCAAACATCAAGGTGCCCAGGCCCAGCAGGCACAGCGACATCACGATCGCGCCCCACAGGCTCATGCAGATCGGGTTGGCCATCACGGCGCGCCAGCTCGTGAGAACGGCCTGGCCGACACCGACCTGGCGATCCAGCAACAGCGGCAGCGCGACCACGCTGGAGGCAAAAACCGGTGCGGCCATCAAGCCCCCCACCACCAACCAGAGCTCGAAGAAGCCCGGGTCGGGTGCCAGCACGACGCGCATCAGAAAGTCCTCTGGCGTGGTCACCGCGGGCTTGACGCCCAGGGTGATGAGCGCCGCCGAGGTGATGACCCAGCCGGTGCCCAGGGCCGTCAGCAGCACGCCGAAGCGCACCAGGCGCCCGTCCAGCGACGACCACACCTGCCAGACCGTTCGCAAACCGACGTCTTCACCCCGCAGCAGGCCCCGGCTGACCGCGTAAAGCCCGGTCGACAGAATGGGCGCCACGAGCAGGAAGCCCGACAAGGCGCCTGCCAGCACCCAGAAACGGTCCCAGGCCACGTAGAGCAAAGCCCCACCGAAAGCCCCCATGGCCAGGCCATGCAGCAGGCCCACCAAGGGCGCGTTCATGAAGTCGCTGAACCCGCGGCTCAACCACAGGAAGGTGCGCCAGGAATGCACCTTGCGCACCCGCAGCGGACGGTGGAAGGACGCGCGTTTGTCATTCATATCGGAGGGCCTCGGCGGGTTGCACGCGGCTGGCGCGCCAGCTCGGGTAGAGCGTCGCAACCAGGGACAGGACCAGGGAGATGATGCCGATGGGGACGATGTCGGCCGCCTGCGGGTCTGAGGGCATCTTGCTGATGAGGTAGATGCTGCCTGGCAGGAAGTTCACGCCCAGCAGGCGCTCGATGGTCGGCACGATGACGTCGATGTTGAAAGCCACCAGCAGCCCCAGGCCCAGGCCGCCGATGGTGCCCAGCACGCCGGACATGGCGCCTTGCACCATGAAGATGCCCATGATGGAGCGTGGGCTGGCACCCAGGGTGCGCAGGATGGCGATGTCGGCCTGCTTGTCGGTCACGGTCATCACCAGGGTGGAGACCAGGTTGAAGGCCGCCACGGCCACGATGAGCGTCAAGATGATGAACATCATGCGCTTTTCGACCTGCACGGCGTCGAACCAGTTCCGGTTGGTGCGCGTCCAGTCGCGCACGGCGATGCCGGGACCGAGCTTGTCGGCCAGCTCGGCCGCCACCACGCGGGCCTGCTGGGCGTCCTTGAGCTTGAGCTGCACGCCCACCGGGCCACCCGTGCGGAACAGCCGCGCCGCGTCGTCGATGTGCATCAGCACGAGGCCGTTGTCGTACTCGTAGTGGCCGGCGCTGAAAATGCCCTCGACCGTGACCTGCTTGACGCGCGGCGTGATGCCGGCCGGCGTCACCTGCCCGCTGGGCGCCACCAGGGTGAGCGCATCGCCCTCGCGCACGCCCAACTGAAGCGCCATCTCGTGGCCGATGATCACCCCCCACTCGCCCGGTTTCAGGCGCGCGAAGGTGCCCTTCATGCTGGCCGCCAGCGGCGTGACCGACACCTCTGCCTGCGGGTCGATGCCGCGCACGATGGCGCCACGCATGTCCTCGCCGCGGGCGATCAGGGCCTGGGCGGGCACAAAGGGCGCCGCCCCGACGACCGCCGGGTGCTGCCTGGCCTGGTCGGCCAGCACGTGCCAGTCGGGCAGGCCGATGCCCGAGGTGTCGTGCAGCTCGACGTGCGCGATCACCGACAACATGCGGTCGCGCACTTCTTTCTGGAAACCGTTCATCACCGACAGCACGATGATGAGGGCCGCCACGCCCAGGGCAATGCCCAGCACGGACACCCCGGAGATGAAGGAAATGAAACCGTTGCGTCGGGTGGAACGGCTGGCCCGCGTGTAGCGCCAACCCACCCGCCATTCGTAAGGCAAATTCATGGTGGGGAGAGTGTACTCACTCGATAATCACGCCCATGCCCCTTGCCCCCGGTTCTGCCCCCGCTCCCGCCGTCGACGCGCCCACCCGACACTGGGTGATCCCCTTCGCGGCCAGCCTGTCCGAGCCCTGCCAGCACGCCCTGACGCGCCTGAAGGACGCCACCGCCCTGCCCCGCCTGAGCGAGCTGCTGGGCAGGCTGCAGCCCGTGGCCCGGCTCGAAGGCGACGAATACGCCCTGGCCATGCCGCACGAGCGACTGCTGGCCCGCGAGCTGGGCTGGCCCGAGCCCGACGGGCTGCAACCCTGGGCCGCCTGGTGGGCCAGGCAAGACGGCCTGACGCTGCCCGCCGACCGCTGCTGGGCCCTGCTCAGCCCAGGCCACTGGCTGATGGGCCGCGACCACCTGACCCTGCTCGACCCGGCTGGCCTGGGCCTGAGCGACGACGAGTCCCGCGCCTTGCTGGAGGCCCTGCGCCCCTTTTTCGAAGAAGACGGCTGGACGCTGCAATGGGGCGCCGCCACGCGCTGGTACGCCAGCCACGCCGAGCTGGGTGGCCTGAGCACCGCCTCGCTGGAGCGCGTGATCGGGCGCAACCCCGACCTCTGGCTGGCCGAAGACCCCGACGGCCACCCGCTGGCGCGCAAGCTGCGCCGCCTGCAAGCCGAGGCGCAGATGCTGCTCTACAACCACCCGCTCAACGAGCGCCGCAGCGAGGCCGGCCTGGCCACCGTCAATTCTTTCTGGGTGAGCGGCTGCGGCCACCCGCCAGCCGATCCCGGTGCGCTCACGCTGCCCACCCACCTGCGCGTGGTCGATGAGCTGCGCGCACCCCTGCTGGCCGACGACATGCCGCTGTGGCTGCAAGCCTGGCGGCACATCGACGCCGAGGTGTTGCCAGCGGTGCTGTCAGCACTCGATGCCGGGCAAGCTGTCCAACTCACCCTCTGCGGTGAGCGCCACGCCCTCACCTTCGGCCCGGGCGCAAAGCCTGGGCTGGTGAGCAGGTGGGCGTCTGGCCTGAAACGACTGGTTGGCCACGCGCCCCAGGCCTCGCCCGCAGCCTGCCTGGCCGAGCTCTGATCGCCCACACGACCGCATCAACCCCACGACCGCCGCTCCACACGTCCACCATGAAGTTCACCCCCCGAGACGTGCCCCCGCGCACCGCCTGGTCCCTGGAGCAGGCTGGCGTGCCGCCCCTGCTGGCCCGCCTGTACGCCGCGCGCGGCATCCGCCAGCCCGAAGACCTCGACGACAGCCCGGCCCGCTTGTTGCCCCCCTCGCAACTGCAAGGCGCCCAAGACGCCGCCCGCCTGCTCGCCGACGCCATCGAGCAGGGCCAGCGCATCTGCATCGTGGCCGACTACGACTGCGACGGCGCCACCGCCTGTGCCACCGGCTTGCGCGGCCTGATGATGCTGGGCGCAGGCCCCAAGCAGGTCGGCTACGTGGTGCCCGACCGCGCCGTTCACGGTTATGGCCTGACGCCCCCCATCGTCGCGATGGTCAAGCAACGCGGCGCCCACGTGCTCGTGACCGTGGACAACGGCATGGCCAGCCACGAGGCGGTGACGCTGGCCCGCGCCCAGGGCATGAAGGTGCTCATCACCGACCACCACCTGCCCGTGGTGCTGGACGATGGCTCGTTCAGCCTGCCCGAGGCCGACGTGATCGTGAACCCCAACCAACCCGGCTGCCCCTTCCCCAGCAAGGCCATGGTCGGCGTGGGCGTGATGTTCTACGTGCTGCTGGCCTTGCGCGCCGAGTTGCGCCAGCGCGGTCGCTTCGACGCTGCCAGCCAGCCCCGCATCGACGCCCTGCTCGACCTGGTCGCGCTCGGCACCATCGCCGACGTGGGCCGGCTCGACGAGAACAACCGCCGCCTGGTCAGCCAGGGGCTCAAACGCATCCGCACCGGCCGCATGCAGCCGGGCATTGCCGCGCTGTTCAACGCCGCAGGCCGCGACGCCTCGCGTGCCACCAGCCAGGACTTCGGCTTCGCCCTGGGCCCGCGCGTGAACGCCGCCGGCCGCCTGGCCGAGATGGGCCTGGGCATCGAGTGCCTGCTGACCGACGACCGGCGCCGCGCCACGGAGCTGGCCCAGCAGCTCGACGCCATCAACCGCGAGCGGCGTGAGCTGGAGTCGGGCATGCGCGAGCAGGCCGAGCTGCGGCTGGACTCGCTGCTGCCTGAAGGCGAGCCCCCAGCCGCCATCGCCCTGTTCGACCCCGAGTTCCACGAGGGGGTGGTGGGCATCGTGGCCTCGCGCCTGAAAGACCGCCTGCACCGCCCGACCTTCGTCTTCGCCATGGGCCAGGACGGATTGCTCAAGGGCTCGGGCCGGTCCATCGCTGGCTTTCACCTGCGCGACGCGCTCGACCTGATCGGCAAGCGCCACCCTGGCCTGCTGCGCAAGTTCGGCGGCCACGCCATGGCGGCGGGCTGCACCATCGGCGAGGAGGACTTCGAGGTGTTCGAGCAGGCATTGGTGCGCGTGGCCGAAGCCGGCCTGGACGCCAGCTTGCTGGCCCGCCAGCTGCCCACCGACGGGCCGCTGCCGCCTGAATGTTTCACGCCCGAGGCCGTGGCTCAGCTGGACGAGGCGGTGTGGGGCCCGGGTTTCGAGGCACCCGTTTTCAGCGACGAGGTGGAGGTCATCACCCAGCGCCTGGTGGGCACGCGCCACCTCAAGCTGAGCTTGCGCATGCAGGGCACGGTGCGCGACGGCATCTGGTTCGGGCGAAGCGAGCCTCTGCCCGCGCGGGCGCAGCTGGCCTATCGCCTCAGCCTGGACGAGTTCCAGGGGCGACAGCGCGTGCAGATGGTGGTGGAAGGCATGGCCGACTGAGTCGGCGGCGACACAGCGCCAACGCTCCAGACGCCTTGAACCCAGGCGCCAGCGAGTCCGCGGGCTTCAGCGGTAGGCCTGCAGGGCGCGGGCCGTGGCGTTGGTGGCCGGGGGCGCGAACGAGGTGCTTTCACCCGGGAACAGCATCCCCAGGGTGCGACCGAACGAGGCCGTGGCCCGGTGAACCGCCTGTTGCTGCTGCATGCAGCGGGTGCGTGCCAGCATCAGGCGCTGCACCAGTTCAGGCGACAGGGACTCCCCGCCACCTTGGCGCAAGCTGGCCAGCGACGCCGCCAGGCATTGTTGCAACAGCTGGGCCTGCCCATCGATGCGCTCGGCATCGCCCGATGCCAGGGCCTCGTCCAGGGCGGACAAGTGGGCATCGACCTCGGCCAGGCAGGCCGGGATGTCGAAAGCAGGCACAGCGTTGCGAGCCATGTCGTCAGGCCTGACCGCGTTGCAGCAGTTCCTTGGCGTTGCTGATCAGCTTGTCAGCGATCACCTCGGCGTCGACCTGGTAGCTGCCGTCGTCGATGGCCTGCTTGACCTTGGAGACCTTCTCCATGTCAACGACGCCATCTCCGCCAGCCATCAGCCCCGTCGCAGAAGTGGACAGCGTGACTTTTGCACTCTGAGTGACGGGCCCATCGGTGGATGATGCTCGTCCGGAAGCATTGGTCGATGCGGCGCCTTCCGTGCGGCCGTTGACGGCGCCAAGCGCCTTGTCAAGGGGATTGCCGATTTTCATGATGTACTCCTAAGACCCGGCGTTTGCCGAGTGGTCACATCCGCGATATCGACGCGGCCTCGGGAAGACTTTAGCCTCGAATGAGGTTTCCCCCCGACCAAGGGGGGGCAATTTGAAAGATTTTGTCTCTGGTGGGGGGTCAAAGTGTCACCTCCACGAGGCGTTCACCCACCGGCTGACCACAAACAACGCGTCCCTGTTCCGTTCGGACGCGGGCGCAACGCCCCTCGTCGCCAGGAGCCAGCGCCACGCCCTCGGCCGCCACCATGAAGCCTGGGCCTTTGACGTTCAGTCGGACCGGATCGCCTGCGGCGAACCAGCGACGCGAGCGCACATCGGCCTGGCGCAGGCTTTGACCTGGTGAAATCGAACGCTGTACAGCCCGCCCCACGATGTCCGTTGGGCGAACCAGGGCGGGCGAATCCGAGGCGGCGAGGTCAACCTCGGCCCGAGCGACGTCCGACGCCGACACGATGCTGCCAGGACGAAGGGGCACGGTCGCGACCAGCGCCTGCCCCCAGACCTTGACCTGCACCGGCCAGTACACGTTCCAGCGCACCGGTCCCTGCTCGCAGCGCAGGCCCACCCGGGTGCGCCCCCAGAGTTGGGCGCCGCCCGGCAGGTAGGCCTTGACGCGGTCACACGGCGCCAGGCGGATGCGCGGATCCAGCTGCCCCAGGCTGACCTCGACACGCCAGGGGGGCGTCTTGTCAGCCTGACGGGCTTGGGTGTCTGCCGCTCCCTCGCGGCCTGGCTCGGCCTGGTGCGGCAAGGGTTGCTGCTTGAGCAGGCTTTCAACCTGCGCCTGCAAACCCAGTGTGGAGGCATTGCCAGGATCGGCCTGGGCAATGGGCGCTCCAGCCAGACAGAACCCCAGTGTCAACGCCAGCCGAGCCCAGGCTCGGGCCAGCCCGAAGGGGCGGCACGCGTGTGGGCAGTTGGCGGTGACGGGGTTCGGGTCCATGCCGCCAATTTAGTCAGCAGGCGCATCGCGCAAGGGCGGGAAATGAGGCCCGTTTGACGCGCTATTTCGGCTCATGTTCCGGCTCGCAAGGATCAACATCCCCCTCAAGCTGCGTCGACCTGCATCCCGGACCTCCGGGAGCAGCCCGCCGGAGGGATCCCACCATGCTGAACAGACTGACCGATTCGCTGAACTTTCAGGCCACCGCGCTCACGCTGCGGTCCGAGCGCCAGCGCCTGATCGCCAGCAACATCGCCAACGCCGACACCCCCGGCTACGTGGCGCGTGAATTCGATTTCTCGCAGGCTTTGAGCCAGGCCACCGGGCAGCGCTCGGCCGGCACCAGTCCCCTGGCGCCCAACGCCGTTCGCCTGAGCAGCGGCCACGCCGGCCACATGGGCCTGGACGGCAAACCCGCTGGCGCCAACGCCGACCCGGCCCTGACCTACGCCTCCAACGCCCAGACCAACCTTGACAGCAACACGGTGGACATGAACCGCGAGCGCGCCAGCTTCGTGGACAACACCGTGCGCTACGAGGCCACCCTGCGCTTCATCAACGGCACGGTGCGCACGCTCAACACGGCCATCACCGGCCAGTGAGGCCCTGAGAGGAGTCCAGCATGTCGATGTTCAAGATCTTCAACGTGGCAGGCAGCGCGGTCAGCGCGCAAAGCCAGCGCCTCAACGTCGTGGCCTCGAACCTGGCCAACGCCGACACGGTCGCCGGCCCGGACCGCCAGGCCTACAAGGCCCGCCAGGTGGTCTTCAGCACCACGCCCATGGGCGACGTGGGCACCGCCGGTGTCAACGTCTCGCAGATCACCGAGGACAACACCCCGGGTCGCCGCCAGTTCGACCCCAAACACCCCCAGGCCGACGCAGAAGGCTACGTCACCTACAGCAACGTCAACGCGGTCGAGGAGATGGTCAACATGATCTCCGCTTCGCGTTCCTATCAGAACAACATCGAGGTCATGAACACGGCGAAGTCGCTGCTGAGCAAGACGCTGCAGATGGGACAAGGTAACTGATCATGACCACCGCCGTCACCAACAACACCGCTGCCAGCGCCACCAGTGCCGCCACCACGGCCAACAAGTCGACCTCGAACGCCGACGCGCAGGACCGATTCCTCAAGCTCCTGGTCACGCAGATGCAGAACCAGGACCCGCTCAACCCCATGGACAACGCCCAGGTGACGAGCCAGATGGCCCAGATCAACACGGTCACGGGCATCGAGAAGCTCAACACCACCATGACCTCGATGAGCACCAACATGGCCAGCATGCAGATGCTGCAGGGCTCGTCGCTCGTGGGCAATGGCGTGCTGTTCGAAGGCAACCAGCTCTTCGTCAACGAGGGCAAGGCCTCGGCCGGCTACGACCTCGCCGCTGCGGCCACCTCGGTGCGCATCGACGTGCTGAACTCGTCTGGCACGGTGATCGACTCTTTCACGCAGACCGGCAAAGCCGCTGGTCGGCAGGGCTTCGACTGGACACCGCCGGCTGGCGTGTCCACCAGCGGCCTGAAGTTCCAGGTGACCGCCACCAGCAACAACAAGCCCGTCACGGCCACGCCGATGATGGGCGCGGCCGTGACCGCGGTCAACACCAACAACGGCACCCTGAACCTGGAGCTGGCCAACGGGCTCACGATCCCGTACACCCAGGTCAAGGCCGTTTCCTGATTTCCCGCCCACTCCCCAGCAGCACCCCCGAAAGGACACGATCATGGGCTTCCAGCAAGGTCTCTCCGGTCTGAACATCTCCAGCAAGGCGCTGGAGGTCATCGGCAACAACGTGGCCAACGCCAACACCTATGGCGCCAAGGCCTCGCGTGCCGAGTTCGCCGACATGTACGCGGCCTCCCTGGGCGGTGCGGGCAACAACGGCATCGGCATCGGCGCGCGCGTGGCGGCGGTGGCCCAGCAGTTCACGCAGGGCAACATCTCGACCACGTCCAACAACCTGGACCTGGCCATCAACGGGCGGGGCTTCTTTGCGCTGGCCACCGACCAGGGCGAGACCGTCTACTCGCGCAATGGCCAGTTCAAGCGCGACGCCGAAGGCTTCATCATCAACAACGAGAAGCACAAGCTGCTGGGCCAGGCTCTGGACGAAACCGGTGCCCCCGCAGGCCCCGCTGGCTCGCCCATCCAGCTGAGCAACGACGGCTCCGCGCCCGAGCCGGCTGAAGCCATCACCATGACGGCCAACCTGGACGCTCGCGCCAACACGATCGACTCGGCCATCGGCATCGACTTCGAGAACTCCAAGAGCTACAACTTCGTGACATCGCAGACGGTCTATGGCGACAACGGCGCCCCGATCGCGATGAACTACTACTTCCGCAAGGTGGCCGATGCCGTGGCCGAAGACCTGTCGGCCACCCCGCCCGTGGCAGCGCAAGGCGCGACCTGGGACATCTACGTGACCGCTGACGGCAACACCAACGCCGCATCGATCAACCCACCTGGCGCGCTCACCGCCGTGCCCACCCCCACGCCGCTGCCGATTGGCCAGGTCATCTTCAACCCCGACGGCTCGCTGCCGGCCAACACCGTCATCACGCTGCCCGACATCCCGGGCGGCAACAACGGTCAGCCGCTGACGGGCGTGACCTTCGACATGTCGGCCTCGACCGAGTACTCGGGCAACTACGCCGTCACCAACCTGATCGGTGGCGGCTACGGCGCGGGCAACCTGTCGGACTTCATCATCGAGTCGGACGGCACCGTCAAGGCCCGCTACACCAACGGCCAGTCCAAAGCCCTGGCGCGCGTGCAACTGGCCGACTTCCGCAACCTCAACGGCCTGCAGCCCATTGGCGCCAACGAGTGGAAAGCCACCAACACCTCCGGCGAGCCCCTGCCGCTGGGTGCCCCCGGCAGCGGCGTCTACGGCCTGCTGCAGTCGGGTGCGCTGGAAGAGTCCAACGTCGACCTGACCGGCGAGCTGGTCAACATGATCGTGGCGCAACGCACCTACCAGGCCAACGCCCAGACCATCAAGACCGAAGACCAGGTTCTGCAGACGCTGGTGAACCTGCGTTGATGACGGGCTGAGCCGAGCGAACAGAGCACACGGAGCACACCATGGACCGCATGATCTACCTCAGCATGGCTGGAGCGAAGGCCAACTTCGCCCAGCAGGAGGTGCTGGCCAACAACCTGGCCAACGTCAGCACCACGGGTTTTCGCGCCGAGCTGCATGCCCTGCGCGCCGTGCCGGTGCGAGGCGACGGGGCCTCGACCCGCGTCTACTCGCTGGAAACCACCGTGGGCTACGACGAGAGCGCCGGCACCATCACCCCCACCAACCGGCCGCTGGACGTGGCCGTGATGGGCAAATCATGGATGGCCGTGCAGGGGCTCGATGGCACCGAAGCCTACTCGCGCGCCGGCCACCTGATGACCGACAACCAGGGCACCCTGGTGACCGCCGAAGGCCTGCAGGTGCTGGGCGACGGCGGCCCGATCACGATCCCGGTGGGGACCGAGCCCAGCATCGCCGCCGATGGCACCGTGAGCGCGCGCGCACGCAATGGCACCAGCCAGAACGTGGGGCGCATCAAGCTGGTGACGCCGGAGACCAAGCTGCAGCGCGGCGAAGACGGCCTGTTCCGCGCAGCCGATGGCGCCCAGTTGCCCCTGGACGAAACCGCCCGGCTGCAGGACGGCGCCCTGGAAGGCTCGAACGTGAACCCGATCGAGACCACCGTGCAGATGATCGCCTCGCAGCGGCAGTACGAGACGCAGATGCGCCTGATGCAGACCGCCGAGCAAAACGAGAAGTCCGCAGCCCAGCTGCTGTCGGCCAACGGCTGACCCTGAACAACGGCAACGCGCCGAAGGAGTTTCACCATGATGCGTTCCCTGTGGGTATCGAAGTCCGGCATGGAAGCCCAGCAGACCCAGCTGGACCACATCTCCAACAACCTGGCCAACAGCGGCACCAACGGCTTCAAGCAGACGCACGCGGTCTTCGAAGACCTCATGTACCAGAACCTGCGGCAAAGCGGCGCCAGCAGCTCCGACCAGACCACCCTGCCGACCGGCCTGCAAGCCGGCCTGGGCGTGCGCGCGGTGGCGTCGTCGCGCCAGTTCACGCAGGGCAACCTGCAGCAGACTGGCAACAACATGGACGTGGCCATCCAGGGCAAGGGCTTCTTCGAGGTCACCCTGCCCGACGGCACCATCGGCTACACCCGTGACGGCGCCTTCCAGATCGACAACCAGGGCCGCTTCGTCACCAACAACGGCTACCCGGTCAACATCGGTGGCGGCACCATCCCGGCCGAAGCGACCCAGGTGACCATCGGCACCGACGGGGTCATCACGGCCACCGTGCCGGGCACGACCACGCCACAGCGCATCGGCCAGTTCCAGCTCTCGACCTTCATCAACCCCAACGGGCTGGACCCCAAGGGTCAGAACTACTTCCAGGAGACCGTGGCCTCGGGCACGCCCCAATCGGGCAACCCGGCCGCCGACGAGCGCGGCAGCCTGGCCCAAGGCTTCGTGGAAACGTCGAACGTCAACGTGGTGCAGGAGCTGGTGATGATGATCCAGACGCAGCGCGCCTACGAGCTCAACTCCAAGGCCATCCAGACCTCGGACCAGATGCTGCAAAAGCTGGGGCAGCTGTGATGACCGCCGCCCGCCTTGCACGACGCGCCACGCGCCTGGCCATGCAACGCCTGGCGCTGGGCGCCGCCGCACTGGCCCTGGCCGGCTGCGAGGTGCTCAACCCACGCGTCGACGTGATGCAGCCGACCCAGGTTCGCCCGGTGGCAGGTGCCTACACGCCGGTCAACAACGGCTCGCTGTTTCAGCAGGCGGGATACCGGCCGCTGTACGAAAGCCACCGCGCGCGCATGGTGGGCGACATCATCACCATCCAGATCAGCGAGACAGTCTCGGCCAAGCAGGAAACCACCAGCTCGGTCGAGAAAAAGGGCTCGGTCGACAGCACCATCACGGCCGTGCCGATCGCCAACATCACCCAGGTGGCCAAGCTGGGCGCCGAAGGCAGCAGCAACAACAAATTCGACGGCACAGGCAGCAGCGAGGCCACGGGCACTTTCACCGGCTCGATCACCACCACGGTGGTCGAGGTGCTGCCCAACGGGCACCTGATTGTGTCGGGTGAAAAGCAGATCGGCGTGGCGAAAAACGTCGACGTCCTGCGCTTTTCAGGCCAGATCGACCCCTACACCATCCAGCCGGGCAACCTCGTGAAGTCCAGCCAGGTGGCCAATGTGCGCGTCGAGCAGATGGGCCGAGGCCAGCAGCACGAAGCCCAAGGAATAGGCTGGTTGGCGCGGTTCTTTTTGAGCGTCTCGCCCTTCTAAAGGTCCGGAAAATGGAGCCGAGTCCCCCCTGGAACCGGCGCCATGAACCACACTGACCGCATCCTCAAACTGCTGATCGCCCTGGCCTTCCTGGCCGCATCGGCAGCCCTGTGGTGGCCCGTTCAGGCCCAGGCCGTGCGGCTCAAGGAAATCGCCGCCGTGCAGGGCGTGCGGCCCAACCAGCTGATGGGCTACGGCCTGGTCGTCGGCCTCGATGGCACCGGCGACCAGACCACCCAGACCCCCTTCACCGCCCAGAGCATCAACGCGATGCTCCAGCAGATGGGCATCACGGTGCCGGCCGGCACCCCCATGCAGCTCAAGAACGTGGCCGCCGTGCTGGTGACCGCCACCCTGCCCCCGTTCGCACAGCCCGGCCAGCCGCTGGACATCAACGTCTCTTCGCTGGGCAACGCCAAATCGCTGCGCGGCGGCACCCTGATCGCCACCCCGCTCAAGGGCGCCGACGGCCAGATCTACGCGCTCGCGCAAGGCAACGTGGTCGTGGTCGGCGCAGGCGCCGCCGCCGGGGGCTCCAAGGTCACGGTCAACCACCTGAGCGCCGGCCGCATCCCCGCTGGTGCCACCGTCGAGCGCTCGGTGCCCACGCCCTGGATGCAAGGCAGCGCCATCCAGTACGACCTGCAGTCCGACGACTTCAACACCGCCCGCGAGGTGGTCAACGCGATCAACAAGGTCAAGGGCCCTGGCACCGCCGAGGCCCTGAGCGGGCGCAGCGTGATGGTTCGCCTGCCCCAGCAAAGCGGCGACCGCGTGGCCTTCATGGCCGACCTGGAGAACCTCTCCATCGACCGCGCCACGCCCTCGGCCAAGATCATCGTCAACGCGCGCACCGGCTCCATCGTCATGAACCAGGCCGTCACCATCGGCCCCTGCGCGGTGGCCCACGGCAACCTGTCGGTGACCATCAGCTCCACCCCGGTGGTCAGCCAGCCCAATGCGTTCTCGCAAGGCCAGACCGTGGTCACCGAGAAGGCCGACATCCAGATCAACCAGGAGCCCGGCAACATCATCCAGATGCCAGCCGGCAGCAAGCTCACCGACGTTGTCAAGGCGCTCAACACCCTGGGCGCCAACCCGCAGGACCTGCTGGCCATCCTGCAAGCCATGAAGGCGGCCGGCGCGCTACAAGCCGAGCTGGAGGTGATCTGACATGAGCGTGAACAACCCCGCCGCCACCAATGGCCTGACCATGGACCTGCGGTCGCTGGACCGCCTCAAAGGCACCTCCGGTACCAACCCGCGCGCCGCCGTGCGCGAGACCGCCAAACAGCTCGAAAGCCTGTTCATGGGCGAGCTGATGAAAAGCATGCGCGCCTCGACCATGTCCACGGGCATGTTCGACAACAGCGGCTCCGAGATGGCCACCGGCATGCTCGACACCCAGTTCGCCGGGCAGATGACCGGGCGACCGGGCGGCCTCGCCGACGCCATCACCCGCCAACTCGAGCGCCAGATGGGCCTCAAGCCGGAGGCCCAGGACAAGGCCGCCGCCAGCGCAGGCAACACGGCCGCTGCGAGCCCCTTGCGTCGCATGGCCAGCGAGGGCTCCTTCAAGGGATTGGGCCAGCTCGGCGACCTGGGAGACCTCAGCGACCTCGACGCGGGGGGCTTTCCAGGCAGCAACAGCACCGGCCTGGACGAGATCCTGCGCCGGGCCCAGAGCCTGGATCGGGGCAACGCCCGCACGAACACCGCGAACACCGCCAGCAGCCCCACCGACGGCAAACGCCTGAGCCACAGCGAGCAGTTCATCCGCAAACACCACGAAGCGGCCAAGGCCGCCGAGGCCGCCACCGGCATCGCCTCGGGGCACATCCTGGGCCAGGCCGCGCTGGAGTCCGGCTGGGGCAAGCACGAGATCAAGATGAAGGACGGCACGCCCAGCCACAACCTCTTCGGCATCAAGGCCACCGCCAACTGGACTGGCAAGGTCGCCGAGGTGACCACCACCGAGTACATCGGCGGCGTCGCCCGCAAGGTGACGGCCAAATTCCGTGCGTATGACTCCTACGAGGACGCTTTCAAGGACCACGCCCGCCTGCTCACGCAGAGCCCGCGCTACAGTCAAACCGTCGCCAAGGCCGACACGGCGCAGGGCTACGCGCAGGGCCTGCAAAAGGCAGGCTACGCCACCGACCCGGCTTATGCGAACAAGCTGACCCAGGTCATCAACACCGCCCTGCGCGTTCAGCGCAGCATGGCGTGACGACCTGATCGGAGGACACCATGGGATCAGGCATCTTCGGTCTGGGCACGCGGGCCATGTCGGCCGCCCAGGTCAACCTGGACACCATCAGCCACAACATCAGCAACGCCAACACGCCTGGCTACTCGCGCCAGAAGGTGGAGCTGGCGACCGAGAGCGGGCTCTACACCGGTGCGGGCTTTTTCGGTCGCGGCGTCAAGGTCAATACCATCTCGCGCCAGACCAACGAGTTCCTGATCAAGGAAAACAACCTGAACCAGTCCATGGCGGCGGCCGACCAGACCCGCCTGGAAAAGCTCAACCAGATCGAAAAAGTGCTGCCCACCGGCGAGACCGGCCTGGGCTACGCCGCCAGCCAGCTGCTCAACGCCTTCGTCGACGTCGCCAACCAGCCGCAAGACATGTCGGCCCGCCAGGTCGTGCTCTCGCGCGCCAAGGAGTGGGTCAGCCGCGTCAACACCGCTGCCGACCAGCTCAACCAGCTGCAACTCGGTGTGGTCAGCGACATGGAGACCTCGGTCGCGCGCATCAACTCGCTGACGCAGCAGATCGCCAAGGCCAACCAGGCGATCGCCTCGTTCAGTGGCATCGGCCACGCACCCAACGACCTGCTCGACCAGCGCGACCAGCTCGTGCAGGACCTCAACAAGCTGGTGCAGGTCAACACGGTCGAAGCCGACGACGGCTCGCTCAACGTCTTCATGGGCGGCGGCCAGCTGCTCGTGCTGAGCAACAGCGCTGAAACACTTTCGGTGGTGCGCGACCCGCTCGACAGCACCCTGGCCCGGGTGGCGCTGCGCACCAATGGCTCGGACCGCATCCTGGATTCGGACCAGATGGTGGGCGGCGCGATCAGGGGGCTGCTGACCTTCCAGGACACCGACATCGCACAAACACGCGACAACCTGGACACCTTCGTTCAGCAGTTCGCCGACGCCATCAACGACCAGCAGGCGCTGGGGGTGGACCTCGAAGGCAACCCGCAGACGACCTTCGACGCAACGGGCGCCCCCGTCGGCATCCCCATCTTCCTGAACACCAGCTCGGCGGCCACCGTCAGCCTGGCGCTGAACCAACCCAAAGGCTTGGCCGCCGCATCACCGCTGACCGCCGCCGTGGCCCCTGCCAACCAGGGCACGATGGCCATCGAGTCGCTGGTGATGAACCGCGCCCTGCCCGGCGTCAACGCGCTGGACTTCGGCTCGTCCCTGCCCACCAACGGCCAACCGCTGACAGTCATCTTCGAGCAGCCCAATCCGCTGGACCCGACCCTGACCTACCGCTTCGTCGACGCCAGCGGCGTGCCCTACAAGGACGTCACGCCCGCGCGCATCTGGTCGGCCGGCACGCCCATCAGCGACGCGGACGCCGGCTCCACGCCACCCGAGGCGCTGTTCATGGTCAACGTCACCGGCGTGCCCCGCCCGGGCGACCAGATCACCGTGGCCATCACGCAGAACCCCAGCGCCAACAACGGCAACGCCCGCGCCCTGCTCAAGCTGCGCGACCAGACCATCATCTCGCTGGACGGCAGCACCCAGGCCACCGTGACCGACGCCTACTCCCAGATGATCGGCAACCTCGGCGTGCTGGTGCAAAGCGGCAAGACCTCGGCCAGCATATCCGCCACCCTGGCCGACACCAGCCAGCAGACCCTGACCAGCGTCACCGGCGTCAACCTCGACGAGGAAGCCGCCAAGTTGATCCAGTTCCAGCAGAGCTACCAGGCTGCGGCCAAGGTCCTGCAGATCGCCCAGTCCCTGTTCGACACCTTGCTGCAGACCGCTCGCGGTTGAGGAGCCTGATCATGCGCATCGTCACCGCCTACGCTTACGACACGGCCATCGCCAACCTGCAAAAGCGCCAGCAAGACCTGTCCGAGACACAAACCCAGCTGACCTCGGGCAAACGCGTCAACCGGGCCAGCGACGACCCCACCGCCGCCGCCCGCGCCGAACGCGCCCTGGCCAGCATCGCTCGCTCCGAGGCCAACAAACGCGCACTGGACGCCAGCGCCAACGTGATGGGCATCGCCGAATCCGCCCTGGGCGACTCGGTCGAGCTGCTGCAATCGGCTCGCGAAACCCTGGTGGCCGCCGGCAACGGCAGCTACAGCGACGGCGAGCGCAAGGCCCTGGCCATCAAGCTGCGCGAGATCCGCAACCAGTTGCTCAACGTCGCCAACCGACCCGACGGCGGTGGCGGCTACGTCTTCGGCGGCCAAGGCTCGTCGCAGCCCCCCTTCGTGGACAACACCACCGGCGTCAGCTTCGAAGCACAAGGCGGCGAGATGCTGGCTTCTTCGAGCGAGAAGCTCAACCTCACTGTCGATGGCGAACAGATCTTCCTGAAGTCCAAGACCGGCAACGGCATCTTCACCACCGGGCCACTGGCCGGCAGCAACAGCGGCAAGGCCTGGATCAACTCCGGCACCGTGACCGACCCGTCTGCCCTGCCCTACCCATCGGGCGGCGGCACCTCGGCCACCTACGAGCTGCGCTTTGCCACCAGCGGCAGCACCCGCACCTACGACATCGTCGACACCAGCACCGTGCCGGAAACCCCGCTGAGCACGGGCAACTCGTTCACCTCCGGCAAGGCCATCCAGATCCCCGGCCTGGGCATGGCGGTGGCGGTCTCGGGCGAGCCGGCCAACGGCGACGTCTTCACCATTGGCGAGTCGACCAACAGCCAGAGCATCTTCAAGACGCTGGACGACACCATCGCCGCGCTCAGCCAGGACAACGTGCTGGGCCCCACGGTCCAGCAGATCACCACCACCGGCATCACCGGGCTCGACAGCGTGCTCAACAACATCCAGGGAGCGCGCTCTGCGGTGGGCGAATCCCTGAACCGGATGGACGGCATCGACAACCGCATCAGCGCCTTGAAGCTGGCGGCACAGCAGGAAAAGTCTGCGGCGGAAGACCTGGACCTGACCGAAGCCATCTCCAAGTTCCAAGGCCAACAAACCGGCTACCAGGTCGCCTTGCAGAGCTACGCGGCCGTGCAACAACTCTCGCTGTTCAATTACATCAACGGCTGACCCCCACCTCACCGCCCCGCCGACACCATGGACCACCCCATCCTCGGGCAAATCGCCCTGTCCTACAGCCCGGTCATCGACCGCAACCGGGCCGTCACCGCCACCCGACTGACGGTCTGGCCCATCAACCCCAGCCAGAAGCTGGATGCGCCATCCTTGTTGAGCGCCTTGAGCGAGGTCTGGCCCGTCGGTGGCCCGGGGCTGTGGCTCAACGTGGCCAACGAGGGCCTGCTGCAGGACCTGATGGCCGCCCAGCCTGGCACGCACATCTTCATCGAAGTGCCCGCCTTCATGGCCTGCGACCGCGCCAACATCGACGCGCTGTGCACGCTGCAAGCCAACGGCAGCACCCTGCTGCTCAAAGGCCGCCCCCTGGGCGAGTTGCCCAAGGAGGTGCTGCCCTGCTTCAAGCAGTCCATCATCGACTTCGAGAATGACCGGCGCAACGACGGCTCTGCCGCCCCCCAGGCCGCCCCCGGTGCCGGCAATGGGCGCAGCATCAGCCACATCCAGGCGGGCGTGAGCAACGTGGCCGAGATGGAAACCGCTTTCCGCCACGGCGCCACGGCCGTGCTCGGCTGGCCCATCGACGACGTCACCCAGGGCTCGAGCAAACCGGCGGACCAGCCGGCCCTGCAAGTCATCGTGCAGCTCATCGACCAGGTGCACCGCCAGGAAGAAATCGAGGTGCTCGAGAACACCCTCAAGCACGACCCTCCCCTGGCCTACAAGCTGATGCGCTACATCAACTCGCCGGCCTTCGGCCTGTCGGTGGAGATCAGCTCTTTCCGACACGCCATCATGATCCTCGGCTACCAGCGCCTCAAGCGCTGGCTGGCCCTGCTGCTGGCCACCGCCTCCAAGGACCCGAACATGAAGCCGGTGATGTTCGCCGCCGTGCGCCGTGGCCTGGTCATGGAGGAGCTGGCCAAGGTCAGCGGCAGCGACGAAATGCGCAACGAGCTGTTCATCTGCGGCGTCTTCTCGCTGCTCGACCGCATGTTCCGCCAGCCCTTCAGCGAGCTGCTCAAAACCATCCCCGTGCCCGAGCGGGTCTACCAGGCCCTGGCCGACCAGACCGGCCCCTACGAGCCCTACTTCAAGCTGGTGCAAGCCATGGAGGGCAGCGACGTCTTCGACATCAAGGATGCCGCCGACCAGTTGATGATGGGCTTTGACGACATCAACGGCGCCTTGCTGGCCGCGATGGGCTCGGCCTCGCAGCTGGACTGATCCCCCGCGAACGATGGGGCGCATGCAAGCGCCCCGACGCCCCTCAAGTTGAGGGTAAACCCTTGCGCAAAAAATGCCGATCGCTATCCTCGACGGCATGGATGCGCTGGCCCCCCTCATCGGTGTTCTGATCATGTCGATCGCCCTGATCGTCAACTTCTTTTTCACCGCGTGGAAGCTGGGCATCCTGCGCGCCTTCGGGCGCCGACGCGTGTTGAGCTGGCGCGTGCTCGCAGCCGGTGCCATCTCGGCATGCCTGCCACTTGCCGGCGCCATGATCACGCTGGCCGCCATCCCGGCCGACGACGGCGTCAAGGTCGCCATGAACGCCGCGCAGCTCGCCTTCGAGCTCGGCCTGACCGGTTTCGTGCTGCACCTCGTCAACGACCAGGTCGTGAACTGGGCGGGGGCCATGCGCCAGGCGTGATCCGCAGCGTGCTCCGCCGCCCGACCAGCCTCACCTGCGACGCCCTCTCAGGCTGACCCGCTCGCGGGCAAGGCCACGACCCGCGCCGTAAGATGCGGCATGCACGCGGACACCCCCTACGACGACCTCACCCCCGACCTCATCCTCGACGCCCTGGAGGCCTGCGGGCAGCGCGTCGACGGCCGCCTGCTGACGCTCAACTCCTACGAAAACCGCGTCTTCCAGGTCGGGCTCGACAGCGGCCACATGGTGGTTGCCAAGTTCTACCGCCCCGGGCGCTGGAGCGACGAGCAGATCCTGGAAGAACACGCCTTCGCGCTCGAACTGGCCGAAGCCGAAGTGCCTGCCGTGCCCCCCATGGCGCTGACGCACGAATTGCCTTACGCACGTGAGACCGCGAGCGTGACGGGCACACCACCCACGCTGGCGCACTTCAAAGGCCACCGCATCGCCGTGGCCCACCGCCGGGGCGGCCGCCCGCCCGAGCTCGAAGACCCCGAGGTGCTGCGCTGGATCGGTCGCTTCCTGGCTCGCCTGCATCAGGTCGGCGCTCAGCGCCCCTTCACGCATCGCCTGCGCCTGGACGCGAACACCCTGGGCTGGCAGGCCCACCATTGGCTGGCCGAGCACGACACCATCCCACCAGAAGTGCGCGAACCCTGGCTGGACACCGCCCGCCAAGCGCTGGAGCTGGTGGAAGCCGCCTTCGCCAGCATCGACGGCCTGCGCTGGCTGCGCGTGCACGGTGACTGCCACCCCGGCAACGTGCTGTGGACACCGCAAGGCCCGCACTTCGTCGATCTCGACGACGCAGGCATGGGCCCCGCCGTGCAAGACCTGTGGATGCTGGTCAGCGGCGAGGCCGACGAACGCCGCCGCCAGCTCGACGCCCTGCTCGATGGCTACGAATCGATCGCCGAATTCGACTGGCGCGAGCTCAAACTGATCGAGCCCCTGCGAACGCTGCGCCTGATCCACCACAGCGCCTGGCTGGCGCGCCGCTGGCACGACCCGGCCTTCCCCGCCGCCTTCCCCTGGTTCGAATCGGGCACTTACTGGCAGCAGCAGCGCGACCAGCTTCGCCAGCAAATCGACCTGATGGCCACGGCGGCCCCAGACCATGCCAGCCAACTCGGCATCGCCAACTGGGGCCAGCAAGACGATGGCGACGCCGACGCCGACCTGAACTGGGACCGCTGACGGCGCACCAGCGCCAGCCAATCAGCCCAGCCCTGCCCCGCACCCGTTCCCCCGAGGAGACCGAATGCCCGAGACGACGCCACCGCAGACCGCCCCAGCCCCCCAACCCGTGCTGTACGACTTCAAGATGGCGCCCAGCCCGAGGCGTGCCCGCATCCTGCTGGCCGAAAAAGGCATTGCCCACGAAACGGTGATCATCGACCTGGCTGCGGGCGAACACCTCGGCGATGCTTACCGCGCCATCAACCCGCAATGCACCGTGCCCGCGCTCAAACTGCCGGACGGCACCGTGCTGCCCGACAACCAGGCGATCGCTGCCTGGGCCGAAGCCGCGCACCCCGAGCCGCCCTTGCTGGGCCGCACCCCGGTGGAAAAAGGCTTGGTGGCCAGCTTCGTGGCCCGCATCGAGTTCGAAGGCCTGCTCGCGGTGGCCGAGGCCTTTCGCAACACGCACCCTGCGATGAAAGACCGTGCCCTCACCGGCGCCGCCAACGTGCCGCAAATCCCCGAGCTGGGCAGCCGCGGCCAAGCCAGGGCCATGCGCTTCTTCGAGGAGCTTGACCGCCACTTGGCCGGCCGCGACTTCATCTGCTGCGAGCACTTCACCTGGGCCGACATCACGGCCGTGGTGTTGACCGACTTTGCACGCGTCATCGGGTTCAAACCTGGCGAGCAGCACCCGAACCTGCTGCGCTGGCGCACGGCGTTGGCGAATCGCCCATCGCTCAAGGCCTGAGCCTGCCCCATGTCACACCGACAAGCCAAAGAAGGAGTCCTCCGATGATCGACCTCTACACCGCCGCCACGCCCAACGGCCACAAGGCCTCCGTCGCGCTCGAAGAGCTGGGTCTGCCCTACACCGTGCACCCCATCAACCTGGCCAGCAACGAGCAGAAGCAGCCCTGGTTCCTGGCCATCAACCCCAACGGCCGCATCCCGGCCATCATCGACCGCGAAGCCGATGACTTCGCGGTCTTCGAGTCGGGCGCCATCCTCATCTACCTGGCCGAAAAGACCGGTCGCCTGATGCCCACAGACGCCAAGGGCCGCTCGCGTGTCATCCAGTGGCTGATGTTCCAGATGGGAGGCGTGGGCCCGATGATGGGACAGGCCAATGTCTTCTTCCGCTACTTCCCCGAGAAGATCCAGCCCGCCATCGACCGCTACCAGAATGAGTCGCGCCGGCTCTTCGAGGTGCTGGACGGTCAACTGGCGCGTGAAGAATGGCTGGCTGGCGATTTCTCGATTGCCGACATCGCGAACTGGTGCTGGGTGCGCACACACAAGTGGTCGGGCGTGTCGGTAGAGGGGCTGCCGCACCTGCAGCGCTGGCTGGATGCGATGAAAGCCAGGCCGGCGTGCCAGCGCGGCATCGAGGTGCCTGTCAAAGTGGACAGCCTGGTCTCGCCCGACAAGGAAAAGGACGCCAAGGCGTTCATCGAAGCGGCACGGGGGATGGTGCAGCGCTGAGTCTGCCGCCTGGCTCGCACTCACAGTTTGTCGAGCGGGCTGAGCACACCGCGACCACCCCGATTCATCACGTGGGTGTAGATCTGCGTGGTCTTGACGTCGGCGTGTCCCAGCAACTCCTGCACCGTGCGGATGTCATAGCCCGCCTGCAGCATATGCGTCGCAAAGCTGTGCCGCAGCACGTGGGGCGTGCAGGGCTTGTCCAGCGCAGCGCGGCGCGCCGCACCGGCAACGGCCCGTTGGATGGCCTGCTCGGTCAGGTGATGTCGACGCTCGGCGCCTCCGCGCGGATCCACCGAGATGCTGGGGCTGGGAAAGACAAATTGCCAGCCCGTGGCCTTGGCGGCCCGGGGGTACTTGGTGGCCAGGGCATTCGGCAGCCACACATCACCCAGCCCGGCTGCCAGATCCTGCAGGTGCTGCGCCCGCGCCATCGAGACCTGCTGCTGCAGCGGGAACACCAGGTTTTCCGGCAGCACCGTCACCCGGTCTTTGGCCCCCTTGCCACAACGAACCACCAGCTCGCGTCTCTCGAAGTCGATGTCCTTGATGCGCAGACGCAGCCCTTCCAGCAAACGCATGCCGGTGCCATACAAGAGCGAAGCCACGAGTGCATGCACGCCCGAGAGTTCATCCAACAAGGCCTTCACCTCCCGGTGGGTGAGCACCACGGGCAGATGCTGTGAAGCCTTGGCCAGGACCACCTCTGTCAACCAAGGCAGCTGCATGTTCAGCACATGACGGTACATGAACAAAACCGCTGATCTGGCCTGATTTTGTGTGCTTGCCGACACGTTGCGCTGCACCGCCAAGTGCGTGAGAAAGGCCTCCAACTCCGGCGAGCCCATCTCTGCCGGGTGGCGTTTGCCGTGAAACAGGATGAAGCGCTTGCACCAATCGACGTAGACCTGCTCGGTGCGGATCGAGAAATTGCGCAGCCTGATCTGCTCGCGCACGGCATCCAGCAGACGGGGGGGCTTTTTGGGGGGAGCGGCAGGAGTCAACTGAATTGACGAGGGACGCGGCTCGGATAGGATGGATGCCATCAACATTTAGGTTGCCTATTTCATTTAGGCCAACACCACAACGAGGGAGATGGGTTCATGCTGGCAGATGGGCTCCGCCTTGTCTTCCCGCTTTGGGACGACTTGTTAGACCAACACCCACGCATGGGTGGTGGGTTGGCTATTTCCAGTTAGGCCCTCGCGGAACACGCCGCTTGCCAAGGCCACACGAGCCGCCTCCTCGGCGGCAGTCGCACATTCGTTCTTGCCACCAAGTTGGTGTGCTGGCACCTCTGCCGCTCAGGTTGCAGGTGCGGTAGATTGAGGTCTTCGTCAGCGCATGGCTGACGCCATACGCAAAGGGAGGCGTGATGGCACGGTTCATCTCGGAAGCTGCCGCTGCAGCTCATCGCGCACACCAGGCTTGCGCCTCGTGTGCGGGCTCGCTGGCCGCGCAAGCGCCCTGCTACTTGCACCGGCCTAACTGGGCGTTGCAGGGGACGCCTCCACCACTGCACGCTTCGGCCTCGCCAAGCGCGCGCCCCTGAACTTGGGCGTTAGGCCCTCGCGTAATACGCCGCTTGCGTAGGCCACACGAGCCGCCTCCTCGGAGGCAGCGAAACATTGGTTCTGGCCACCAAGTCTGGGTGTCGCCACATCTGGCCGCGCAGGTTCAACGTACGTTAGATTGAGGTCTTCGTCAGCGCATGGCTGACGCCATACGCAAAGGGAGGCGTGATGGCACGGTTCATCTCGGAAGCTGCCACTTCAGCTCATCGCACACACCAGGCTATCGCCTCGTGTGCGGGCTCGCTGCCTGCGCAACGGCTCTGCTACTTGCACCGGCCTAACTGGGCGTTGCAGGGGACGCCTCCACCACTGCGCGCTTCGGCCCTGCCAAACGGGCGCCCCTGAACTTGGGCGTTAGGCCCTCGCGGAACACGCCGCTTGCCAAGGCCACACGAGCCGCCTCCTCGGCGGCAGCGAAACATTCGTTGTGGCCACCAAGTTTGGGTGTCGCTACC
>Ga0180008_1000147_pt1 | contig 72834 bp, 58 predicted proteins | sample MM_PW_MetaG_FD_121121 | JGI IMG/M metagenome (GOLD analysis project Ga0180008, IMG submission 121121) | Groundwater microbial communities from the Aspo Hard Rock Laboratory (HRL) deep subsurface site, Sweden - MM_PW_MetaG | ecosystem: Environmental > Aquatic > Deep subsurface > Groundwater... | reverse complement strand
TCGGCCTTGGCGAAGTCCCTGGCCTTCTTCGCCTCTATCCGCTCGGCTATCAAGGCCTCCACCTCGGCCGCCAGGGCGGCGTCGACGGGCGCGGCCTCATCGCGCGCGAGGCCGGCCAGCCCGAGCCCCAGCACGCGGTCCATGTCGAAGGCCGCGCCGAGGGCGTCCGCGGCGGGTACGCCCTGATCCCTGAGCACGCCCCATAGCTCCGCCAGGGCGCGCGGGGTCGAGAGGTCGTCCTCGACGGCGAGCCGGAACGCGTCGAGCCTGGCCCTGGCCGCCGGGCAGAGGGCGTCGGCCGCGGTCGGGCCGGCCCCTCCCGCGGGCACCTTCTCCCGGAGCGCCAGCACCCTGTCGACGAGGGCCTTGCGCGACGCCTTGGCCGAGCCGAGCGCCTCGTACGAGAACTGGAGCTGGGACCGGTAGTGCCCGCCCAGGAGGAAGAACCTATAGTCGAGCGGATCGAAGCCCGCGTCGACGAGGACCTTGAGCGTCAGGAAGCCGCCCTTGGACTTGCTCATCTTGGCCGCGCCCATGACGAGGAATTCGTTATGGATCCAATAGTTGACCCACTTGCTCCCGGTCGCGGCCTCGCTCTGGGCGATCTCGTTGGTATGGTGCACCGGGATATGGTCTATGCCGCCGGCATGGATGTCGAAGCTCTCGCCCAGGTACTTCATACTCATCGCGGAGCACTCGACGTGCCAGCCCGGATAGCCGCGGCCCCAGGGACTGTCCCACTGCAGGGCCTGGTCCTCGAACTTGCTCTTGGTGAACCATAGCACGAAGTCCTGAGGATTGCGCTTATTGCCGTCGACCTCTATACGGGCCCCCGACTGGAGCTCGTCTAGCTTGAGCATGGCGAGCTCGCCGTAGCCGGGGAACTTGGATACGTCGAAGTAGAGGTTGCCGCCGGCCGAGTAGGTGAAGCCGTTGGCCTCGATGCGCCTTATGAGCTCGATCATGTCGCCGATATGCTCGGTGGCCTTGCAGACGACGTCGGGGCGGACGATGTTAAGCCTGTCCGTATCGCCGAAGAAGGCGTCGGTATAGTACTGGGCCACCTCGAGGACCGACTTATGCCGTTCCTGGGCGCTCTTGACCATCTTATCCTCTCCCGAGTCGTCGTCTCCCGAGAGATGGCCCACGTCAGTGATGTTCATCACGTGCTTGACCTCGTAGCCGAGGTAGCGCAACGACCGGGCGACCACGTCGTCGAAGACGTAGGCGCGAAGATTGCCTATGTGGGCGAAGTTATAGACGGTCGGGCCGCATCCGTAGAAACCTACTTTTCCCGGCTGTATCGGTTCGAACGCCTGTATGGAACGTCCGAGCGTGTTGTAGAGTCGTAAACCCATGCGGTCCTCCTTTCTAAATATACACTAATGGATATCGGGGAGTTCAGGCACAGAGACACGGAGAAGACGAGAAGAAAAAGGATAGGATAGTATTAGAGATGGCAGAAGCATGATTGAGCGCACGCTTCGTCTTCGATTCCATACAATTCCCACCTCATCTTCTCCGTGGCTCGGTGCGAGCCCTGTATTCCGAGCCATACTCATCTTAACACGTTGCGCATGGTGGGGTACCATGCCATCAGCATGACTACACTACGGAAATTCATAGAGAAATGCAATATCGACGCGGATATAGCCTACGACGAGCCGATGGCGCCTCATACGACGTTCCGCATAGGCGGCCCCGCCGACGTCTTCGCGAGGCCGAGGACGCCGGAAGCGCTCGCCGCGCTCTTGAAGGCCGCTCGCGACGAGGGCGTCCCCGTAGCCGTCGTCGGCGGCGGCGCCAACCTCCTCGTCGCCGACGCGGGCGTGCGGGGCGTCGTCGCGTCTACCGAGCTCCTGCGCGGGGCCCGGCCCGACGGCGACGGGAGGCTGTTCGCGGAGGCCGGCCTGCCCGTGGTCGTCCTCGTCCGCATGGCCATGGAAGCGGGCCTGGCCGGGCTAGAGTTCGCGGCCGGCTTGCCGGGCTCCGTAGGCGGGGCCGCCTACATGAACGCCCGCTGCTACGAGCGGGAATTCGCCGACGCCCTCGTCCGCGTCGATTACCTCGAGCCGGGTACGTTCCGCCCCGCGAGCGTCGCCGTCGACCGATCGGCCTGGGCCTACAAGAGGACGCCGTTCATGCCGGACGGCGCCCTCGCCGGCGCGGTCGTCGTCGGGGCGGCCTTCGGGCTCTCGCCCGGGGACCCGGCCAGCCTCGCCGCCAGGATGGCGGAGCTCGAGGCGGACCGGGCCGCCAAGGGGCACTTCGACTACCCGAGCGCCGGCAGCCTCTTCAAGAACGACAGGAGCCACGGCAGGCCCGTCGGCCGCATCCTGGACGAGCTCGGGTTCAAGGGGAGGCGCATCGGCGACGCCATGGTCAATCCGAAGCATGCCAACATCTTCGTGAACGCGGGCGAGGCGAGGGCCTCGGACATGGTCGCCCTTATCGACGAGGCGCGCGCCGCCGCGAGAGCGGCCTTCGGCGTAGAACTCGAGCCGGAAGTGGCCATGCTAGGATCGTTCCAGCCGCCGGCGCGCGCGTAGGCGTATCGGGGCTTGCGCTAAGCTCGTCCTTGGCCTAGCCTTATAGCACGGCCATGATAGCGGAACTGGAATACCTGCCGCTCCTCGTACCTTTCCTCGCCTATCTAGTCGCCCGGGGGCTCGCCTCGGCGCTAGAGCGTCGGCTTCCGTCGTGCTCCGCCGCCGCGCTCGCGGCCTTGGGGGCGGCGAGCGCGGCGCTATGGGCAGGGCTCCGGCCCGGAGCCCTCCTCCTCGGCGGGGCCTACCCCGCGCTCGCCGACGCGGCCTCCGTCGCCGGGACCATGGCCCTGGGGCTAGGCGCCAGAAGCGTGTCGACCGGCTCGAGGGCGGGTTCCGTGCCCGTCTCGCCGCGATGGCGCCGAGCGGCCGCGCTCGCCTCGCCGGGCCTGGCGGCGGCGGCCCTCTCGGCCGCGCTCGCCATGGGGCCTGGTTCGCCTGGAGGCGCCGGCCTCCTATCCGTCGCGCGGGCGGCCGGCTATTTCGCGGCGGCCCTCTGGCTCTCGGGCGGACCGGGCGGAGCGGGCGGACCGGGCGGACCGGGTACGATCGCCGCGATAGCGGCCATGACGCTAGCCTCCACCCCGTGGCGGGCATCGGCCGCGCTAGTCGCCCTAGGCCTGGGCGTCGCCATGGCCGCCGCCTCCCGGCTCGAGCGCGGCCGGCACGGGCCGGGGCTGCCGTTCCCGCTCCTATCGCCGGCTCTCTCCGTGGCGCTCCTATGGGCCCTGCGGACGGCGGGCCTCCCATGGCCGGCCGCCGGCCTCGTCGCCGGCTACTCGCTCCTCTTCCAGCGCCGCAGCGCCGACGGGAAAGCCTTCGCTACGCCTGCGCGCGTCTCCGCGGGATCGATGCGCAGGGCGGCCTCCAAGGAGGCCGGCTACGCCCTCGCCTTCGTGGCGGGGCTCGGGGCGTGGCAGGGCGTCGCCGCGGGCGAATGGCCCTCGGCGCTCGCGGTCTGCGTCGCCTTTCTCGCGTCGTCGGCCGTAAGAGCGGCGCTATCAGGTTCCGGGAGCTCCTTCCTCCCCGTCGGGGCCGCGGCCTTCGCGGCGCTGATCGCCGCCGAGCGGGCCGGCCTCGCGAGCGGCGGGGCTACGGCCGGCATGGCCTTGGCGTACCTGGTAGCCGTCCCGCTATCGAGAGGCCGCGCGATGGCGGCCCTCGTCCCGACCGTGCGCTCGCCGGTCAAGGCGATCGTCGGCGTACCGGCCAGCGGCCCGACGCTCGAGGCGCTGTCGTTCGCCCAGGCTATCGGCGAGAGGGGCTCCTCGATCAGGGCCGCGTGCGTGTCCCCGACGGACGGCACCTCGCCTAGCCCGGGCGAGGCGGAGGACGCGCTAATACGATGCGTGGCGGCGGGCGCCTCGGCGGAGATACCGGTACTACCGTCGGTAGTCGTCTCGTCGAGCGTCCCGGACGGGCTGGCGAGGGCGGCCCTCGAGAGGCGCGCCGACGCGGTCATACTCGAGATGCAAGCCGGCTTCCGCCCCGTCGTCGCCGGGCAGGGCCCCGTCGCCGCTAATAGGAAGCGGACCCTCGAAGGGCTGCTCGACGCGTTCTCCGGCTCGGTGATAGCCCTCGGCGGGTCGCGCCCCATCTCGTCGGCCCAGCGGCTCGTAGCCATGACGGTGGCCGGGGCGGAGACCGTCCCGGGATTCGCCCAGGCGCTCGAGGCGACGAGCCGGGCCTGGGGACGCCCCGGGTCGTCGATGAGGGGCGTGATGATAGGGGCCCCGGCGTCGGCCCTGGTCGACGCATCGGCCGGCCTCCTGGACGAGCGGGCTACCGTCGCCGTCGACTCGTGGAGGGACGCCGCGGCGATAGTCGACGAGCGCTCGTCCCAGGACACCGCCTTCGTGGTTTTCTCCTCGCGGCCGGGCGCGGAGGCGTGGAACCCCGGTCACGAGCGCCTGCCCGTAGTCCTGGAATCCGCCTACCCCGGGTCCGCCCTCGCCGTGTGGTTCCTGCCCCGGGCGGTCCGTCCCGACGCGCCTGGCGACGACCTGGCCTCGGCGACGGGCCCGGACGAACGACGCTGGCCCCCTATAGTCGCCGCGGCCTTCTCGTCGGGCAGGATACAGACCGGCATGCGCGAGGCGGCCCTCGTCGACGCCATCAGGCGCCTGACCGACTCGGTCTTCCCGGGCGACAGAGGCGCGGCCGGACGGCTGGCCTCGGAGTTCTCCGGCATCGCGCGAACGGAGCCGATAGAGCTGGCCGCGGGCGTGCTCCTGCTCCACGCCAGGGCTTCCGGACTCGTCGAGCCGACGCTGGCTATAGGCGCCAGGCCCTCGGGCTGGCCGCTCGTCGCCCTGTCGTCCCCCGTGAGGATAGCCGTGGCCCTCGTGTCGCCGGTGGATTCCGGCCCCGAGGCGCACCTGGAGGCGCTTACCCAGATAGCGACCGCGTTCCGGAACCAGGGCCTGGCCGACAGGCTCCTCTCGCCGCCCGATTCTTCCCTATAGGGAGAAACGACGCGATCGCTTGATAATACGCGGAAGCGGGGGCATACTGCTTCGCTATGAAAGATTACGCCGCCATACTAGCAAGGCCGCATACGGCCGAGACGATCGACAGGCTCGTGCGTTACGCCAAGATAGAGACCACGAGCGACCGCCATGCAGACGTCATACCGTCGACCCCCTCCCAATGGAACCTCGCGAGGCTGCTCGAGGCAGAGCTCAAGGGACTGGGCGTCTCGGACGTCTCGATAGACGAGCACTGCTTCGTCGTCGCCCGCGTACCCGCGACCAAGGGCTGCGAGAAGAGGCCGACGATAGGGCTCATGGCCCACCTCGACACCTCGAGCGAGGTCTCTGGAGCCGACGTCAAGCCGCGCGTGATACGTGACTACGACGGCAAGGCCCTCCCCCTGTCCGCGGGCTGGACCCTCGACCCCGCCGAGTTCCTCGAGCTCAAGGAGTACGTGGGCGATACGCTCGTCGTCACCGACGGCACGACCCTCCTCGGCGCCGACGACAAGAGCGGGATAGCGATCGTGATGACCGCCGTCGCCGCGGCGCTCAAGGACCCGGCCCTGGCCCACGGGCCCCTGGTCGTCATCTTCTCGCCCGACGAGGAGACGGGCAAGGGCATGGACGGCTTCCCCGCTGACAAGGTGAGGATGGACGCGTGCTACACCTTCGACGGCGGGCGCGGCGGGGAGATAGAGTCCGAGTGCTTCACCGCCTACGAGGCCAAGCTGTCGTTCGCCGGCAAGTCGGCCCACCCCGGCTACGCCCGCGGCGTCATGGCCAACGCCGTCTCGATGGCCGCCAGCCTCGTCGCGATGCTGCCGCGCAGCGAGAGCCCCGAGGCCACCGACGGCTGGTTCGGCTACTACTACGCGCACGAGATACACGGCGGCGTGGAGACGGCCAACGTCGACGTGCTGCTCCGCGACTTCACCGACGAGGGCATGGCCCGCAGGCAGGAGACTATACGGGCGCTCGCCGCCGCGGTCGAGGCCCAGTTCCCCGGCGGCAAGGTATCCGTCGATATGCGCAAGCAGTATCTCAATATGAAGAAGAAGCTGGACGCCAGCCCGAAGGTCCTCGAGCTGCTCTACGAGGCGGCCCGCAAGGCCGGGGCGGAGCCGTACTCCAAGCCCATACGCGGCGGCACCGACGGCGCCCGGCTAACGGAGATGGGCGTGCCTACCCCCAACATCTTCGCCGGCATGCACAATTTCCACGGCCGCCACGAGTGGGCCAGCGCCGCCGAGATGGTGCTAGCCGTAGACACCACCCTGGAGCTCATTAAACTCTGGTCGAAGGCCTGATACGGGAGTGAACGTATCTTGATTATCGGCGCAGAGACGCGGAGATGATGGGAATTAGGAAAGTCTAATAGCGCCGGAAAGTTAAGGGAGGGGAGCGGATCAGCCATGAACCGCTCCCCTCCCGCGTACTTTACCTCATCGTCTCCGTGTCCCTGCGTTCGAATTGCCTGGGGCTAATCTTTTTTCCAATCAACGCTCGACGCACATCGCTACGCCCATGCCGCCGCCTATGCAGAGGGTGGCCAGGCCTTTCTTGGCGCCGCGCCGCTTCATCTCGTGGAGCAGGGTGACGAGTATGCGGGCGCCCGACGCGCCGATGGGGTGGCCGAGCGCAATGGCTCCTCCGTTGACGTTGACGCGGGCCATGTCGAAGCGGAGCTCCTTGGCCACCGACAGCGCCTGGGATGCGAAGGCCTCGTTGGCCTCGATGAGCTCGACCTCCTCCAGGCTCCAGCCCGCCCTCCTGAGCGCCAGGCGAACGGCCTCCACGGGGCCTATGCCCATGATCGCCGGGTCGCAGCCGTGCCAGCCGTACGAGACGACGCGCGCGAGCGGCGTGTAGCCCTTCGCCTTGACGGCGTCCTCGCCGGCGACTATGAGCGCCGCGGCGCCGTCGTTGATGCCGGAGGCGTTGCCCGCGGTTACGGTGCCGTCGGGCTTGAAAGCCGGGCGCAGCTTCCCGAGGGCGTCGGCGGTAACGCCCGCGCGGGGGAACTCGTCGGTATCGACGACGACGGGGTCGCCCTTCTTCTGGGGCAGGACGACTGGAACGATCTCGTCGGCGAACCTGCCCGCCTTCATCGCGGCCTCGGCCCTGTTCTGGCTCCCCGCGGCGAACTCGTCCTGCTCGCGACGTGAGAGCGAGTACTTCGCGGCCAGGTTCTCGGCGGTGATGCCCATGTGGTAGCCGCCGAACGCGTCGGTCAGGCCCTCGTAGACCATGGAATCGATGATCTCCCCGTTGCCCATCCTATAGCCGTTACGCGCCTGCCTAAGGAGATAGGGAGCCTGGCTCATGTTCTCGGTTCCGCCCGCGAGCACGACCGAGGCGTCGCCGGCCTTGACGGCCTGGGCCCCGGCTGCGACGGCGCGGAGCCCTGAGCCGCAGACCATGTTGATGGTCAGGGCCGTACGCTCCAGGGGCAGGCCCGCCTTCACGACGACCTGCCGCGCTACGTTCTGGCCGAGGCCGGCCTGGAGCACGCAGCCGAGCACGGCCTCGTCGATATCGGCCGGCGCCGCGCCGGCGCGCTCCATGGCGGCAGTCGCGGCAATCCTTCCTAGCTCGACGGGGCTCACGCCCGCCAGGGCCCCGTTAAAACTACCGATAGCCGTTCGCGCGGCCCCAACGATAAAGACGTCTTTCATAGAATCCCCCCTAAAAAAATATAGTGAATCACCCCTCATTAATAATACGCTGATAGCCGGACTAAAAGTCCGGCTATCAAGGCTACATCATAGTCCTATGCATATCGACGATCCGTCAATAGTAAAATTAGCCCGGGTGCTATAGAGGCCTAAGGCCTCGGGGCCTCACTCGAATATCCCGCAATCGTCCGCTACGGCTATATCGGCGTCGGTGCTCGCGAGTATCCATTCCGGCGTATACGGGGCGAAGCATTCCTCGAGGCGGAATTTCCCGCCCGATACGGAGAAATAGCCGACGTCGGTCACGACTATGTCGACCTCGTGGGCGGCCGTCAGAGGCAGTGTGCATAGCCTCTTGAGCTTCGACGCGCCCGACTTCTCGAGATGGGTGGTAGCGGCTATCACCTTCTTCGATCCGGCGACGAGGTCCATGGCGCCGCCCATCCCGGGCACCATCTTGCCCGGGATCTTATAGTTGGCCAGGTTGCCTTCCTGGTCTACCTCCAGGACGCCGAGCACGGTGAAGTCGACGTGGCCGCCGCGGATAATGCCGAAGCTCTCGGCCGAGTCGAAGAAGCAGCCGCCCGGCAGCACCGTAACGGGCATGCCCCCGGCGTTCGTCAGGTCCTTGTCGCCCTTGCCCTTCTCGGGAGCCGGGCCGAGCCCCATCATGCCGTTCTCCGACTGCAGGATGACCGTGACCTCGGGCGGCACGAAATTGCCGACCATCGTCGGAAGCCCTATGCCGAGGTTGACCACGTCCCCGGAACGGAAGAAGCGGGCTATCCTGCGGGCTATTATTTCCTTGTTCTCGACGTATTCTATCATTGCGCCCCTCCCTTACTCGGCCATTACGATGTAGTCGACGAAGATGCTCGGCGTATGCACCTGGTCCGGGTCGATGGAGCCGATCGCCACGAGTTCCTCGACCTCGGCTATGACCACGGTACAGGCCGAGGCCATCAGCGGGTTGAAGTTACGGGCCGTCTTGGCGTAGACGAGGTTGCCGGCCTCGTCGGCCTTCTTAGCCTTGATGAGGGCCACGTTGCCGGGCAGGGCCTCCTCGAGGAGGAAATCCTTCCCGTTTAGGCGTATCTTCTGCTTACCCTGCTCCACCTCGGTCCCGACGCCCGTAGGCGTAAGGACGCCGCCGAGGCCGTTGCCCGCCGCGCGGACCCGCTCCGCGAGCGTTCCCTGCGGCACGAGCAGGACCTCGGACTCGCCGGAGTTCATCTGGCGCTGGGTCTCCGGGTTGGTTCCGATATGGGAGACGATCATCGTCTTGAAGGCCTTCTGCTTGATGAGGGGAGCCGGCCCCGTGGAGCGGCCTTTTTCCTCGTTGAAGATGCCGGTATCGTTGCAGACGAGCGTCAGGCCCTTAGTACCGGCGGCGACGAGCGCCTTGACGATGGCGTCCGGGCAGCCGCATCCGAGGAACCCGCCCAGGTGGACGACGTCGCCCGGCCGAATCTTGGCGGCCGCCTCGTCCGCCCGTATCACTGGCTTCTTGATCATGATGTACCTCCGATTGCGTTCGCCGGCGGCCGCGCCGGCGCGCTCGACCCCGTATATCCTAGACGGAAGGACTATAGCACGGCCTCCGGCCGGCGTGAAGCGCGGACCGCCGGGGCAGAAAAAGGACGGCCGCGCGTTCGCGCGGCCGTCCGGAATTCCTCGTGCTCGGCGCGGAGCCCTAGCGGCCGGGGCCGCGCTCGGCGGCTCTCGGACCGCGCGGGGCCCTAGCCTTAGTCCTCGAGCTTATAGTGGGCCTCTCCCAGCCACCTGGGCAGGAGCAGCGTGCCCGCGACGAAGACGACGGCGGTCACGGCGAGGCCTACGATGGCGTTGAAGCCCGCGAGGCTCGCGGCCACGATGCCGATGCCGGCGCACAGGGCCACGAAGGCGGCGTACGGCAGCTGCGTGGCGACGTGCTCGAGGTGCGGGCACGCGGCCCCGGTGGACGACAGTATCGTCGTGTCGGAGATCGGGGAGCAATGGTCGCCGAAGACCGAGCCGCCGAGCACCGCGCCGATGGCGAGGGCCGTGGCGTTGATCACGGCGTTAGGATCCATGCCGGCGTTCTTGGCAAGCGTGATCATCACCGGCATCGTTATCGGCACCATGATGCCCATCGTGCCCCAGCTGGTGCCGGCCGCGAAGGATATCAGGCAGGAGATTATGAACACCACGATCGGCACGAAGTAGAGCGGGAAGTTGCCGTTCACGACGAAGTCCGATACGTACGCGGCCATGCCCACGCCGCCATCGGCGGGAGCGCTCTTTATGATGCTACCGATGCCCCAGGCGAGCGTCAGGATGGTGACGGCGGGCGTCATCGCCTTGAAGCCGTCCAGGAGGGCCTCTCCGCCGGTCGTCATCTTGATGAGGCCGCGGATCAGGTAATAGACGTACGCGAACGCGAGCGAGATGATCGACGCGTACATGAGGGCCTTGGAGGAGTCGCTGTTATTGAAGGCCTCGGCGAAGGGCGTGGCGGCGATGGCCGCGCCTAGGGTGGCTACCTGCCCCTCGCCCGAGCCGACCTGCGACATCCAGAACTGGAGAGGGAAGAACGTCAGGGCTATGACGACGAAGGCCAGTATGGGCACGACGAAGTCGAAGGCCTTGGCCTTGCCGGAATCGTGCGCCTTGGACTCGACCTGGGCGGCGATGATGCCGTACTTCTTGGAGTCGTAGAGTCCGATGCCCTTCTCGGCGCGGGCAGCGGAGCGGGCCATGGGGCCGAAATCCTTGTAGGTGATGGTAATGAACAGGACCATGAACACCGCGAAGATGGCGTAGAGGTTGAACGGGATCGACCGCAGGAACAGCTGCATCGGGGTGACGCCCAGCGACTCGAATTCGGCGCCGGAGAACTGGCCCATGACGTAGACGACCCAGGTCGATAGCGGCGCCAGGATGGCCACCGGAGCGGCCGTCGAATCCAGTATGTACGCGAGCTTGGCGCGGCTGATCCTCTTGGCGTCGGTCAGCGGGCGCATGCAGGTGCCGATGGTCAACGAGTTGAAGTAGTCGTCGAAGAAGATTAGGAGCCCGAACACCCAGGTGAAGAGGAGGGCGCCGGTCTTGGTCTTGATCTTCTTGGACGCCCAGTCGCCCAACGCGTAGGCCGAGCCGGTCTTGGACAGGAGGCCGACCATCATGCCGAGCAGGATGGTGAACAGCACGATGCGGATGCTCCAGCCGTCGGCCAGCGTGTCGGCTATCTTATCGGCGAGCATGAGCATGGCCTGGAAGGGATTGCCCCCGGCCACGATGAGCGTCCCCGAGAAGATCCCGAGGAACAGCGAGACGATGACGTCCTTCGTGAGGATCGCCAGGATAATCGTCAGCAAGGGCGGGATGATGGATAGAATGCCGAAATGTTCCATGATCAGATGCCTCCTTAATGATGGAACGGAACGTATTTTCCTAGCTTGCACCCGAAACAATAATTACGCAATGTTTTTTTCGCGCCGGCCGAAGCCTGCGCAGCGACGTGCGATACGTTGGCGCGCGCCGCGGACGCCGCGCAGGACGGCTTCGGCCGCGACGCTACCTTAGGTGCGCTCGGCCAGCTTCTTGACTATGAACGTGGCGACGACTGCCGACGCTTCGCCGCGGTAGCGGCTACGCGCCGTCAGGATCGCAAGGAAATTTATTATAGTGCGTCGCGGCGCCGGAGTACCGGCGGCGCGACGTGCGATACGTTGGCGCGCGCCGCGCAGGACGGCTTCGGCCGCGACGCTACCTTAGGTGCGCTCGGCCAGCTTCTTGACTATGAACGTGGCCACGTCGTTGGCGTAGGCGCCGCGGCCGAAGCCGACGTCGAAGCCTAGTTCCACGGCGAGCTTGTTGCCGATGCGGGGGCCGCCGGCGACGCAGATGAACTTGTCGCGCAGGCCCTTAGCCTCGAGCAGCTCTATGAACTCGGTCATGTTGTGGACGTGGGTGTCCTTCTGCGTGACGACCTGGCTGATCAGTATGGCGTCGGCCTTCACCTTGAGCGCGAACTCGATGAGGCGCTCGTTGGGGACCTGGGCGCCCAGGTTGAACGCCTCCATCTCCGGGTAGCGCTCGAGGCCGTAGTGGTGGTTATAGCCCTTCATGTTCATGATGGCGTCGATTCCCACGGTATGCGCGTCGAAGCCGGTGCACGCCCCGACTATGACGACCTTGCGCCCGATATGCCGCCTTATATACTCGTTGACCGCGTCCATGTCCATGGACGCGTCGGCGGACGCCTCGTCGGCCACGACGGAATCGTAGTCTATGGACGCCTCGGTCTTGCCGTACGCCACGTACATCGAGTACTCGGCGGACAGCGGGTTGGAATGGACGACCTCGCAATCCTTGAAGCCCCACGAGAGGACGAGCTTGCGCGCCGCCTCCCGGCCCTTGGCCCCGTCGGGGACGGGGAGCGTGAAGGACAACTGGACCTTGCCGTCGTCCATGGTGTCGCCGTACGGCCTTACTACCCTCATGTCGTCCTCCTCCTACCTAGCGAGCCCGAGCTCGCGCTTGAGCCCCGACTCGAACGGGTTATAATAAGCGGGGCCCTTCCTGACCAGGCCCTCGAAGCCCTTGCCGCCGTCCTTCGGCCGCTTGACCTCGGCGAACAGGCCCTGCTCTATCGAATCGAACATGCCTACCTTCTCCACGTGCTCCATGAACTCTATGGTCTCCTTGAGCACCTGGTGGGCTCGCGAGACGACGATGCCGTCGGCCTTGAATTCGATATCGTCGTAGAACCCGTCCATGCTGTTCATCACGTAGCGGGCGTTGTCCACCGCCAGGAAGCGGTCCATCATGAACGGCGTGTGTATCGCCTCGGTCAGCATGCCCAGGAGGTGGATGCCCTGGTCGGTCGCCTTGGACACGAAGTTGAACAGGGTGTTCATCGCCACTCCCTTGAAGATGTCGCCCGACATGAACTTTGTCGGGGGCATGTACTTGAGCGGGTGCTCGGGGAATATCTCCCGGGCCATCTGCGCCTGGGACAGCTCGTACAGGAACCCGTTCTTTATCGTCGGGTCCATCTCGAAGGCGTGGCCGAGCCCCTGGAACCGGGCCTCGAGGCCGGCCTGGAAGCCGAAGCGCTCGTTCAGGAACTGGCTCGCGAGCACGGTGTACGCCTTCTCGAAGGCGTCGCTCGTCGTCAGGTAGTTGTCCTCGCCGGTATTTATGATGACGCCCGCGTAGGCGTTGATCATGCGGCTGAACTTCTGGTCGACGAAGGTGCGGTACATGTTGATGTCGCGGAACAGGATGCCGTACATGGAGTCGTTGAGCATCATGTCCAGGCGCTCCACGGCGCCCATCGCCGCTATCTCCGGCATGCACAGGCCCGACGCGTAGTTGGTCAGCCTGATATACCGCCGCTGCCTCTCGCCCACCTCGTCGAGGGCGGCGCGCATGATGCGGAAGTTCTCCTGGGTGGCGTAGGTGCCGCCGAAGCCCTCGGTGGTGGCGCCGAAGGGCACGTAGTCGAGGAGGCTCTGGGCCGTAGTGCGGATGACGGCTATGACGTCCGCGCCCTGCTCAGCGGCCGCGGCGGCCTGCTTGACGTCCTCGTATATGTTGCCGGTGGCGACGATGAGGTACAGGAGGGGGCTGTTGTTCCGGCCCTTCCACTGCTCGAGCTTCCGCTCGCGGAAGCCGCGGTTCTCCTTCACGCGGGCGAGGGTCCCCGCGACGAGCTCCTCGGCCTTGGCCTCGATGGCCGCGCGGTCGCCGAGGGGCAGGCTCATCACGTCGAAGCCCGCGGCTATCCTGTCGTTGAGGGCCCGTACCGCCCCGCCCGACTTGATGAGCGCGTTGACGTAGCGGACGGTGGCGCCGTCCTCGAGGGCTGCGGGATCGGCCGCCCGGATGCTGTCGACGACGAGGTTGGGCACCGGCACGCCGTCCGGCGTGGCGCCGTCGGCGCCGGCCAGGCGCAGCGTCGCGCGCTCCACGGTGACCGAGCTATGCCCGTCTATGAAATCCTGCACGGGCGCGGTGATGCGCTCGGCCAGGGCCCGCGCGTACGCGACGCGATCGGCCGGTAGGTTCAGCTTGCTTCTCATACTCCATCCTTCGTTAGATAGTATCGGGCCCGCTCGACGATTCGCGGATCGAGCCCTAGGAGCGACGCTATGGCGAGCGCGTCGCTCTCGGAGCCCGAGCCGTCGTCGTCGACGACCTCGTACCTCATATGCCTATTGATGCCGGCCAGGCGCTCCGATAGCTCCGCGCCCGCGACCGGCCCGGCCCCGCCCGTCCGTTCCAAGGCCGCGGCGGCCGCCGCCCTGTCCAGTCCCCTCATGCGCCTGTACTCGGCGCCCTCTATCCTGGCGACCCCGCGGAAATGCGTCGCGAAGAAGGCCCGGTCGCCGCCCGCGCCGCCTGCCACGGCCTCGTAGGCGCGCGCGTAGGACTCTACCACGGCCGAGAGCAGGGCCTCCGCCTCGTGGGAGCCCGTGGTCCTGGCCAGCTCGTCGAACGCGACGAGCACCCGCCGGTCTCCCCGGTCTCCCCGGTCTCCCTGGTCTCCCGGCCCGCCGGGGCCCGCTCCCCCGGCCCCGGCAGCCATGAGGCGCCAGACTTCCAGGCCGAACCCCGACAGGCCCGCGAGCCGCTCGCCGGACAGCTCGCCCACGTACTCCACCCGGTCGTAGACGCTCGTCTCGAAGGTGCGCGCGGGTACGAAGAGCCCGGCCTGGGCCAGGAGCTGGAAGAAAAGCAGCGTCTTAAGCACGACGGTCTTGCCGCCCATATTCGAGCCGAACAGCACCACGGCTCCCGAATCGAACTCGGCGCTCAAAGGCGAGTACTCGAGCCCCATGCCCCGGCACTCGTCGGCGCACGGCACGAATCGAGCATCCACGAGCCTCGTAGCGCACGAGGAAAGCCGAGGCCGGCTCATGCCGAACGCCAAGGCCAGCTCGGCGCCGGCCCGCGCCCTATCGAGGCGCGTGGTCGCCGCCACCGCGGAGGCGAGAGCAGGCATGGCCGCCGCCGCGAGCGCGGACAGGCGCGCGACTACCCGCTCCTCGGCGCGGCGCTCGTCGGCAAGGTAGCGCTCGCGCTCCGCCATCGCCTCGACGGCGCGCGGCGAAGGCAGGAGCCTGACCAGGTAGCGCGCGTCGTCGTAGGGCTCCGCGGCGTAGCGGCCCGCCGCGCCGCCCATGCGCCCGTCGGGGCCCTCCCCGGACAGCATGGCCCGAGCCGCGTCCTTGGGCGCCACGATGAACTCCCGCCCGTCGAACGATACCCCGAAGGCGAGGCGAGCCTCGGCCTCGGCCCTGACGCGCTCCTCCGCGACGATAGCGTCGGCGGCCGCTATCCCGGCCCGCGCATCCGCGAGGCCGGGGTCGTAGCAGTCCGCCACGTAGAACGTCTCCGGGTCTGACCCGCCCCTATCCAGCTCGGACGCCAGCGAGCTAGCGGCGGAGCCCCGTTCGAGCGGGGACATGCCGAAGGCCGCGGACAGGCCCTCCCCGAGCGCCGAGACAGCGCCCTTATAATTAGCGATGAATTTCTTTATCTGGAATAGCTCCAGGACCTCGTACAGGGCCCTAGGCTCGAGCGTCAGCCTCGGCATGCGGCGGAGATGGTACGACACCCTGTCCCTAGCCAGCGAGTCGAGCGACTCGGGCGCGGCCTTATCCTCGCGCATGAGCCCAAGGACGGCCTCTATATCGTCGTACCGGCCTTCGAGGAGCTCCGCGTCCGCGTACACGACCCGAGCCTCGCGCTCGTCCTTGCCCCAGGGCGTCAAGGGCGAGTAGCGGTCCCAGAAATCGTCGAGCTGGGCGAAGGACCAGGCCTCCGCGCACGGGGCGGCCAGCCTCATGCCGCCCGCCCTTCCGCGACCTCGTACGGGTTGTACGAGACGAGCGCGGCGATGGAGTCGTCGGCGAGCCTCGAGGCGAACTCGGCGTCGCTAACGCCTCGGCACGCGACGACGAAGCCGCCGAACTCGATTCGCCGGGCGACGAGGAGCTCGCGCCCGCGCATGAAGGCCGACAGCTCCTGGTCGCTTAAGAACACCTTGGTAAAATCCTCGACGATGACCGAGGAGGCCCATCGGGGCAGCCTGGCGGCCGTCTCGGCGGTCAGCGCCCCCTCGAGCGCGTACTGGCCCGCGTCGCCGCCCAAGCCCGCTCCCGAGCCTCCGGCGCAGTCGAGCGGCGGATCGGCCACGGGAAGCCTGGCCAGCGTCGCCATGCGCCTCACGCGCGCGACGGCGCGCTCGAGCCCCGCCCCGTCGGCCCTGAGCGCGTAGACGAAGCGGGCGCCGGGGATGGAGGCGGCCTGCGTGATCCTATTGATGGCCCCGTCGACCAGCACCGTGCCCGTGAGCCCCTCGTCGACTATGCGCCTGACGGCCCAGGCGACGAGGGAGTTGCCTTCCGGCCCGACGAGGGCGACCGTAGCCGCCCTACGCGCGCGCGCGACGCAGAGGCGCCCGAGGGCGCACGAGCCCGGCAGGACGTCGAGGATCTCGGGGGAGCAGGGCCGCGCGAAGCGCTCGGTCGTCACGACTACGTCGCCGGCGGCGACCGGCACAGCCGGCTTCCGCGCCCCGGACAGGAAATCCCTGGCCTCGCCGTCGTAGCCCACGGTCAGGAGGGCGGGCCCGGCCAGGCCCGCCTCGCGGGCGCCCCGCCGCGCGAGCTGGGCCGCCCGGTTCATGAGGGTAGTCTTGCCGCAGTGCTTTTCCGGCCCCGTCACGAACGTGACCCTCCCCAGGAAATCCCCCGCATTATCGATCATTGCATAGCCCCGAAAGCTTGGTCGAGTAGTTCTCGCACAGAGACACAGAGAAGAAGAAGAGCGATATTGGCCGTATCATAGCATCATCCTATAGATACCATTCTTTAAGTCTGTAGATTTGAAATTCAAGAGCAGCCCAGTATTCCAGCCTCCAAGCCGCATATACGATAAAAGCTGAGCCTTATGAATCGAGATGATTGTATCTACGCACTTCAGCTCGAGTGCTATCGAATTTTCTACAACCATATCCACTCTGAACGAACCCGAAAGTAGAGCGCCTTTATAGACGACAGGCAACTCCGCTTGACGGACGAACGACAAGCCGCTCTCTGCGAGTTCTAGGGATAGAGCCTCCTCGTAGATCGATTCGAGGAGGCCCGGCCCGAGCTCGCGATGTACGGATATCGCGCATCCGATGATCCTATCGCTCAGCATATCATGCTCCAACAGCTACTCCATCCTACCCATATTCTTCATATGCAAGGCTCTTCTCATCTTCTCTGTGTCTCTGTGCTTATTTCTTCGAATACTTACTTCTTCTTCCGGGGGGAGAAGGCGGTAGTGCCCCTCGCGGCGCGGACCAGGTTCTTGGGCTCCAGGGTCTTCTCGTCGCCCGACAGGAGCCTCGCGACGCCGCAGGTGGCGTTGAGCTGGGGCTCGTCGAAGCAGATGCGGCACTTGCCGCAGTCCTCGTGGTAGCCGTCCGGCTCGTCATACGTGGTTATCACGCCCTCGTAGTTGCGGAGTATGACGCGCTTGTCGTTGCTCGAGATCATGTAGTCGGGCATCACCGGGGTCTTGCCGCCGCCGCCGGGCGCGTCGATCACGAAGGTCGGCACCGCCATGCCGGAGGTGTGGCCGCGCAGGTTCTCGATGATCTCTATGCCCTTGCTCACCGTCGTGCGGAAGTGGCTGATGCCGCGGGATAGGTCGCACTGGTAGATATAGTACGGCTTGACGCGGATGGTCAGGAGCTTCTGCACGAGCTGCTTCATGAGCACCGGGCAGTCGTTGACATCGCGCAGGAGCACGCTCTGGTTGCCCAGCTGGATGCCCGCGTCGGCGAGCTTGCGGCAGGCCTCGCGCGATTCCGCGGTGATCTCCTTGGGATGGTTGAAGTGCGTGTTGACGTACAGCGGGTGGTACTTCTTGAGCATGCCCACGAGGTTCTCGGTGATGCGCTGGGGCATGACCACCGGCGTGCGGGTGCCGATGCGGATGATCTCCACGTGCGGGATGGCGCGTATCTTCTTGATGATGCCCTCGAGCTTCTCGTCGGACAGTATCAGGGGGTCGCCGCCGGAGATGAGCACGTCGCGGATTATGGGCGTCTTCCTGATGTACTCGATGGCCGCGTCGATGTACTCCTCGTTCATGTTGGCGTCTTCCTCGCCGACGATGCGCCTGCGGGTGCAGTGGCGGCAATTCATCGAGCAGATATGCGTGACGAGGAGGAGGACGCGGTCGGGATAGCGGTGCGTCAGGCCCGGGACGGGGCTATCGGAGTCCTCATGGAGGGGGTCGTCCTGGTCGCTCTCGTCGAAGTGGGTCTCCGGCAGGCGCGGGATGGCCTGGAGGCGGACCGGGCAGCCGGGGTTGGCCGGGTCAATCAGGGAGGCGTAGTACGGCGTTATGGCCATGCGGAAGACCTTGAGGACCTCGCTCACGTCGGCCTTGTCCTTCTCGGTCAGCGGCACGACCTTGGCCAGGGTCTCGACGTCCTTGATGTTGTTCTTCATCTGCCAGCGCCAGTCGTTCCACTGCTCCGGCGTCACGTCCTTGTACAGCGGGATGCGCGTGTAATCGTAAGTCGGGTACGTATGCATGATCTGCCTCCTAAGATTTCCAAGCACAGAGAAGATGAGACGCAGAGAGTAGAATCCAAGATAGAGAACCTATGCTCGCTTTCCTTGGCAGCATTCCCTTCCTCCCTCATCCACTCCGCGTCTCTTTGCGAATTACCTTGCCATTCAACCCTTTAGTTTCAGGTACTTGCGGACGTCGTCGGGGCTGGCGGGAGAGAGGCCGGCCTCGCCGGCTATCCTCGCGGCGCGCTCGACGAGCTGGGCGTTGCTCTTGGCCAGGACGCCCTTAGAGAAGAATACGTTATCCTCGAAGCCGACGCGAATCCAGCCTCCGTTGGCTACGGCGCCGTACTGCGCGGGCAGGGACGAGCGCCCTATGCCCATCACGGTGTAGTCGGCCCCCGCCGGCATAGCCTTGATGAACGCGGAGAGGTTCTCCACGCTATACGGCACCGCCCCGGGCACGTTGAGCACGAAGCCGTAGTGGAAGGGCGCCTCGATGAGGCCTTCCTTGACGAGGTAGTGGCTCGCGTAGACGTGCCCGAGGTCGAAGCATTCCAGCGTCGCCCGCACCCCGCGGCGCTTGAACTCGGCGGCGAACTCGCGCATCGTCGGCAGCGTGTTGACGATATACTCGTCCCCGAAGTTGACCGTGCCGCAGTCCAGCGACGCCATCTCCGGCTCGAGCTCCTTGACCGGGCGGAGGCGCTCCTCGGCCGTATCGCCCACAGCCCCGCCGGTCGTTATCTCGATGACGATGTCGGTCTTCCTCCGTATCGCGTCGATCGCCTCCTTGAAGCGCGCGACGCTCTGCGTCGCGTTGCCCTGATCGTCCCTCACGTGCAGGTGGAGGATGGCGGCGCCCGCCGCCCTGCACTCCTGGGCGGTCGCGGCGACCTGGTCCGGGGTGATGGGCAGCGCGGGATTCTGAGCTACCGTCGTCTCGGCGCCGGTGCACGCGCAGGTGATTACTATCTTACCGTCAAGAGCCATATGCCCTCCTTATTTCGATGGGGCGCGAACCGGGGATACGGCGGCAGGGCTGGCGACGGCGCGCGCATCGGGACGGCCCGAACGCCGTTATAGTACGTGCATGCGCCCTCGTAAGCCCTGCCGCCCCCTCCGTAGACGCGTAGACCCGTAGACTAGAAACGAGAACCGAAGGAATTACATAGAATCGGCTCGGATGGTCTCGTCCACCCTCCGGCCCCCGCGGGCCGTCTTCCGATACGTTCCAGCTCGCTCGAGCTCGTCCGAGGCGTAGCCGCCTAGGCCGCTCTCGCTCGCCGCGCCGGGGACGGGGAGCCCCCGGGGCGAGAGACGGTTTCCCGCCTTCCCACGTTTTTTTTCGCCGACTCGATCCTTACCAGCCGCGCTCGGCCGCGTACGAACCGGGAGACGGACTGCCCCCGCCGGTCTATCGCGCGCTCGCGCGGCCCGGCTCGCCGTCCTCCCATCGTCAGGCTGCTCTACGATTTCGCCCTCTCGGACGATCTACTTGACGTACTGATCCTCGAAGTACTTGCGGAGCTGGGCGTTCTCGCGGAGCTCCCACAGCGTTATCTCGGCGTGGTCCTTGGTATAGCCGTTGCCGATTATCATGAGGACGTCCTTGCCGATGCCCTCGGCCCCGAGCGCGGCGCGGGTGAAGCTCGTCGCCATGCTGAAGAAGTAGACGATGCCGTTGTCCCGGACCGGCAGGATGCTGGCCATCTCGCAGCCGGCGATGTTGACGCAGTTGATGACGATGTCCACTTCCTTGCCGCCGTTGGCCTTGAGGACCGCCTCGAGCACCTCGACCGGCTTGGTGGAATCGGCCATCACGATCTCGTGGCACAGCTTCATCTCGGTCAGGGGCTTCACGTACTTCTCGTTGCGGATGTTGGCGATCACCCTGCCGGTGGGGCCGACGCGCTTCATGGCCTCATAGCAGCACATGAGCCCGGACTTGCCGCCGGCTCCGAGCACGAGCACGCTGTCGCCGGGCTTGACGAGCTTGGCGGTCTGCGCGGGGGCCCCGGCCACGTCCAGGGCGGCGAGCGCGAGGCCCTCGTCCATGTCGGCGGGAAGCTTGGCGTAGATGCCGGACTCGAAGAGTATGGCCTGGCCGTCTATCAGGACGCGATCCACCTCGGGCATGACCTTGATGATCTTGTTGATCTTGAGCGGGGTCAGGGACAGGGACACGAGGCTGGCGATCTTGTCGCCCACCTTGAGGTCGCGGCCCGCGAGCGCGGAGCCTATCCTGGCCACCTTGCCGATGAGCATGCCGCCCGAGCCCGTCACGGGGTTCTGCTGCTTGCCGCGCTCCGCGACGATGGACATGATCTTCTTGCCGATCTTGTCGACGTCGTGCCCGGCCTCTTCCTCGATCTGCGTGAAGCTGGCCGAGTCGACGTTGAGCGCGATCACGTCGATCAGGATCTCGTTGTCGTAGACCTTCGACATGTCGTTGTCGATCCTCTGCGCGGTCTGCGGCATGGCGCCTACCGGGTCGATGACGCGGTGGGTGCCGTACTTGCTGCCTAGAGCCATGGTACCTCCTTGTGGTTTTTTTCCGGAGAGATGCGATTAGTATGACGCCGGAATAGGATGAGAAGCTACTACTTATAAACCCGGCCTTCGCGCGCCGTCAAGCGATGAAAAATTCAGAGAATAAACCGCCCGTTTCGATTTCTAAAGCGCCTTTTCTCGGCGCGTGATAAAATAAGCCCGGGTCGATCGGCGTCGAACAGGCGAAACAGAGCGGACGGTATCGATTCCAAGAAGGAGGCCAGCCCGTGAGGAAGCTCCTCGGAGCCGCCATGGCATCGCTCGTAGGCTCGTGCCTCCTGTCCGCCTCCTGCGCCGGCCGAGACGCCTCGGGAGTCGAGGCCGCCGTGGCAGCGCGCGCGGCCGCGATCTCGTCCGGCGACAAGGCCCTCTACATGAGCCTCCTCGTCCCCGACGACCCCGAATTCACCCTGGAACAGTCCCGCTGGTTCGATTATAGGCTATCGGCGACGATAAGCGGCTTCGAGCTGCGCGTCGAGTCGCTCGAGAAGCTAGGCGAGGACGAGTACGTCGCCGCGATCCGGCAATCCTACCGGATCGGCGAGCCCGGCGAACCAGGCGAGCCCCGCGAAGTAGCCTACACGGAGCGTTACCGCAGGGTAAACGGAGCATGGCTCGACGCCGACCTCTACCTGAAGGCCAAGGAATCGGACCATTTCGTACTCAAGTACCAGGCCTCCGTCGAGGACAAGAGCGCCGCCGCCATCCTCGAGCAGGCGGAGTCGGCCTGGTACTCCGTCCGCCGGGCCTACGGGGACGCGCCCGCCGGGAAGACCACCCTCAAGGCCTTCTCGGACCGCGAGCTGCTCAGGCAGAACAGCAAGATAACCATAGGCAGGCTGTTCTCCGGCTGGGCCGAGCCGGGCGAGTCAATAAAGATGTGGGTACGTCCCGACCCCAAGTACGCCTACAAGCCGACCCTCGCCCACGAGCTCGTGCACAAGCTGACGCTATCCGTCGCGCCCAACCAATGCTCCTGGCTAGCGGAGGGCCTGGCCAATTACTACGGCAACTTCGCGGCCCAGGACTGGGACTACCTCAGCTCCGGCTACCATAAGCCCTCCGACTACGACAGGAGCGTCGCCTGGCTCGCCGGGATCGATTCCCAGCTCATAGCCGACGACGCCGAGTGGGCCCTCTACGGCGGCATGGCCGGCACCGTCGTCCGGTTCATGGCCGAGCGCTACGGCAAGGAGACGCCCCGGGCCGTCGTCAAGGCCCTCAGCGCCGGAGCCTCGCCCGTCCGCGGCGGCTACGTCTACGCGATCCACGACGCCGCGTGGCGCGAAGACCTGGCCGCCGCTATTCTCACGGTCCTCGGCATCGGCATGGACCGCTTCGACGCCGACTGGCGGGCCTGGATCGAGGAGCTATAGCGATCTTGATTATATAGTGTTTTCTATATATTCTAGTGGGATGACTACCAGGACGACGATTCAATCGGCGATCTCGATCGCCTTCGTGCTAGCCGTAGCCGTCGGGGGCTTCTATTACCCGCTCATAGGCTTCGCCGTGGCGTTGGTCATGGTCGTCGCCCTGGCGATGACGCTAGCAAGGCCTAAATCCTTCTGCGCCTACGCCTGTCCCAGGGGCAAGGCCCTCGGCCTAGCGCTTCGGCCCTTCAGCCGGGGCAAGCCCCTTCCACGCGGTTTCGCCTCGCCTACTTCTAAACGCGCGCTCTGCGGCTTCATGATGTTCTGCGTCATAGGCAATATAGCCCGCCTCGCCGAGGCGCCCCAGGCGCTCGGAACCTTCTTCTGGGGCCTCTGCGTCATCTCCCTGGCCGCCGGAGTCGTCATCGGCCTCATCTACCGCCCCCGCGCCTGGTGCGCCGTCTGCCCCATGGGGACCCTGCAGGAGACCGTAGGCGCGGTCGGCCTAGGCAAGCGGAAGGAGGCGTGAGCGACGGGAGGAAGTCGCGCTCTGCGCCGAGGGGTCGCGCGCGCGAAAGCTTGCGCCGCTGGCGCGAATCACTGCGTACTTCGCCTCGCTTGCTCCGGGCTTATCCGCGATAGAAAACAGGCTCCCTCCGAGGAAGGAGCCTGCATAGCCTCGCCGAGAAATGGCGAGGCTAATCGTTCACGAGCGCTTACTCCGTGACAATACCCTTCGCGGTAGGTAACCCGTCTGCTGGGGTCTCGTTGCCGTAGGACTTGATGACGTAGGACGTCGTCGACGTACCCGCATTGTACGTCACGTCTATCTTGATGATGCCTAGCATCTTCTCGTAGCTATCGAGCGCGATATTGAAGATACCCAAAAGGCCGTCGGTGGCGGTGGAAGAAGGCTGCATGACCGTGACCGTCGCATAAGTGGAAGGTATCGGGGTTGTGCCGTACGAGTCGCCCGTCAGGGTAGCGCTATCGAACGCGTTGAGGAAGTAGCGCAACTGACCGTTGCCCGTGGTCCACGGGTTGGACTTAATCCTGATGGTCTCTACGAGCGGAGTCGTAGCGGTATATGCCAAGTTCGTCGCGCCGTACACGTCGCGATCCTGGGTTATCGCCGATCCCGAGTACCGAGTAGGTACGTCGTAGATTGTAGAGGCCCCATAATTATAGGCCGATGAGAATACGGCCGACTGGCCGGTACCCGTAGTATTCGCATCGAGGACGAGGATGCTGTCTACGTCGATGGCGGCGACGCTCTCGGGCCTCTGCCATTCGACGACGATGAGGATCTCGGAGGTATTAGCAGGCGTCTCGAAGGCCAGGATGGGCTCGGCCGAGGAGAGCAGGCCGGTTATCTCGATTTCCTTGGGTATGAAGGTCCAACCGGTCTTTTCTCCGGTGATCCGATACTTGCCCGCGGCGACGTTAGCTGCGGTCCAGCTACCGTCGCTACCGACGACCGCGCTAGAGTTCTTCGTGGCATCGTAGACGTTCGTAAGAGTAATGGTAGCGTTGGCCAGGGTCAGCGTGGTATCGGTTGACCCCTTCCAATACTCCGTACTAGATACAGGCTGGGCCACGTTTACAGCGGTACCGGTAACGCTAAAAAGCCCCGCTCCCAGCGCATCCAAGAACCATTGGCAACCGCTGAACCCGACGACCGTCAACGCGACTAGTAGCGTCAACGCTACATGGATAGATTTACGCCTCACTTGGTATCCTCCTTAAGGATTACGAAAAACATAGGCAACACGACAATATAAGTATATAGGCTTTCTATCGATTTTCAAGGCAGGCAGGAATCATCACTGAATAATCATACGCTTTCAGCCCCTACCGGTTATTCGAATATTGACTTTGTATCTTTTAACGATAGACTTACTTATGTTTAAGAATGCCTATAGTATCATGGACGGGCGCTACGCTATAGTCCGCCGGTACTGGGCGGTAGAATACAAGGAGTTGATATGAAGAAATTTGCGATCCTCGCCCTAGCGGCGTTCCTCATCCTCCCCGGGGCCGTTTTCGCGCAGCGGACGGCTACCCAGCCCGCGGCCCCCACGAGCTTCCAGCTCACGATAGCGGTAAACCCGGGCAACGCGGCCATATTCGTCGACGGGACGCAGATCAAGGGCAACGTGGCAACCGTAACGGCGGGCAACCACACGGTCATGACCCAGGCCAAGGGCTACCTGGACTTCTCGACGACGGTCAGCGTGGCTGGGAACATGACGCTGCCTATCACGATGCAGCCGGCGACCTTCCAGCTCTCGGTCAACGCGGCCAACGTCAAGGGCGCCCAGGTGATGCTTAACGGCGCCATGGCGGGCGCGACGCCGTTCGCCGGTCAGATCGCCCCGGGCAGCTACACCGTCACGGTGCAGGCGCCGGGATTCCTGTCGTACAGCGAGAGCTTCACCCTCGCCGGGCCCAAGGCGATTAACGTGACCCTCCAGCCGGCCACGTTCCAGCTTTCGGTAAACGCGACTAACGTCAAGGGCGCCCAGGTGCTCCTCAACGGCGGCGCGGCCGGGACGGCCCCGTTCAACACGCAGCTATCGCCGGGTACGTACACCGTCACGGTCCAGGCGCCCGGCTTCGTGTCGTACAGCGAGAGCTTCATGCTGACCGGTCCCAAGAGCATCAGCGTGACGCTCCAGCCCGCGATGGGCACGGTCTCCATCAACCTTCCCGCGGCCAGCATCAATACCGACCTCAAGGGCGGCCACTGGAGCCAGATCCTGATCTTCGTCGACGGGGCGCCGCAGAAGGGCCAGACGGTCCAGGTGACGCCGGGTAGGCACCTGATCAAGATAACCTCGGGCGGCCTCCAGATAGAAGGCTTCTACGACATCCAGGCGGGCCAGACTATCACCTTCGAGCCCTACCTCGGCATCAACGTCAAGTAAGGCTACGATTTCGCCTCGCCTACCGTAGCGAGGCTGTCGTAGCTATCGATCCGTACGACCGCCCGGGACCGAACCCGGGCGTTTTTTTTGAGCCGGCGTAGCGTCCTAAGCGGCTCGGGCGGCCGCCCCGCTTGCCCAGCCTTACGGCCGGGTATAGTATGGCCGTCCGCGGAGCGCGCACGCGCGCGGGGAGGTACGCGATGAGCAGGATAGAAAAGGCGCTGGCGATTTCTATCGCCGTCGTCGCGGTGATAATCGTCGCGGGGACCGCCTACGCCGGGGTAACGGACTCGAGGGCGCGGAAGCTCGCCAGGGCCGCCGTCCCCGCCTCTATCGCCGAGGCCGGAGTCTACGACGGGCTAGGCAGGATCAGGGCCAAGACGAGCGACCGGGCGGTAGCCATCGTGGACATAGCCTTCCCGTACGACGCCTCGGACAGGCAATTCCGGGAGGAGCTGGCCAGGAGGCGGACCGACTTACGCGTAGCCGCCGGCTCGTTCCTGTCATCGAGGCGAGCCGACGAGCTCGGCCCGGCTAACGAAGCGAGCGTCAAGGCCGCGCTCCGCGATACCCTCAACGCGCTCCTGGCCATCGGCAAGATCGAGGAGCTGTATTTCTCGGAATTCCGCGTAATAGAATAAGCGTCGCGGGCCTACGCCTCGCCCCTCACCTCGAGCTCCATATCGGCCAGGAAAAGCCTCATACGCTCATGGCGCCCCGCCGCGAGAGCGCGGCCGCTTTCCGTGTACAGGGCGTCCTTGAGCCCCGACAGCTTTATCTGCCATTCCCGCTGGATAGAATCGTTCTCGGTCGCGTTATTAGCCGGGTCGACGCCGGCCCACGACTCGGCCGTATAGTGCACTGACCGGCCGTGCTCTCCTAGCCAGAGGTAGGCCCGCGCCACGCCGACGGCGCCGAGCGAGTCCAGCTTATCGGCGTCGTAGAGGCACTTGGCCTCGATGCTAGAAGGCGTTCGGCCCCTGCGGTGCCTATGGTTGAGGATGGCGTCGAGCACCGCGTCGATAACGGATCGCGGGAGCCCGCGGGCCTCGAGGAAAGGACCCGCGATCTCTACGGACAGCTCCTCGTGCCTGTCCGGCAGGGGGCCGAGCCTCGGCTCCAGTCCCCTGCCTATATCGTGGAGCAGGGCGGCGAGACTGACGACGAACGGGTCCGCGCCTTCTTCCAGGGCGAGCCGCTCGGCCGTCGCCAACACACGCTCGACATGGGAGAAATCGTGGCACGGTGCGGTATCGGCATGGCGCGCCATCGAGAATTCCCGCGTAGCGCGGAGAATCGCGGCGGTATCGATCATGATGCGACGATACCCGCTTGCGGCGCGCGCGGCAAGCGGGTATACCATCCTTTATGCAGGTAGAGATTCTAGCGCTATGCGATTTCGCCCAGGACGCGATGGGGAAGCTTAACGTCGTAGGAGCCTTCGACGCTATCACGGTCAGGGAATTCCCCTCGGTACACCCGCTCATGTGCGTGGCCGCCCGTATCAGGTTCCCCGTATATGAGCTTGGCGCCCATTCCGTCAGGCTAGAGATCGTCGACGCGGAAGGAGAGAGGCTCGCGCCCCCGCTGGACGGCTCCATGAGCGTGGACGGCATAGGCGGGGACTCGGCGTGCGCGAATCTCGCGCTCACTATGCATAATCTTAGGGTCGAGCGCGAGGCCTCATGGAGACTCGCGCTTTCCATCGACGGCCAAGAACGCGCCTCGGTACCGCTGTATATCAGGAAAGCCGCCTCTCATCGCTCCTAAGGAACAGCAAGCAGGCTCGATGCCATTAAATCGTTTCTTTTTGATACACCATGATGTTTACTAATTACCCGGTATGTATTTCCATGTAACACCGCGACAATAACAATCAGTAAGCGCACCTATCTACATTTCTACTAGGGTAACTTCATCGTGAGCGCAAAACAAGAAACTACTCATCACATTTCATTATTATATATATACATATTTCTACTCGTGCCTAGGAATGCCATATTCATTGAAATTCGCCCCGCTATTGGCACGCTCCCTGCATATATATAAGTGGACGCGGCGAACGGCCGTAGGCCATAAGGCGCCGCGCCGAAAAGTTATACCACACCTTTATGGAGGTTTATCATGAAGAGCGTAATCACCTACAATCCCAGTTCCGTACTGTCCGCCCTCAACGACTGGGACAAGCTGGTCGGAAGCGTCTTCGACCGCGACTATCCCAGCAGCGCGGCCACGATGGGTTACCCCGTCGTGGACATCCGCGAGGAGAAGGAGCGCTACGTCCTCGAGGCCGAGCTGCCCGGCTTCGCCGAGAAGGACGTCGACATCAAAGTCAACGACAGGATACTGACCGTCTCGTCATCCAAGGACGAGGCCAAGAACGTCGGCGGCGAAGGCGTCTGGCTCATCAGGGAGCGCGGCGTCAGGACCTTCCGCCGCTCGTTCAGCATGCCTAGGGACGTAGACCTCGACGGCATCAAGGCGTCGTTCAAGGACGGCCTCCTAAGCGTCGTCCTTCCCAAGCGCCCCGAGGCCAGGGAGAAGACTGTCGCCATAACCCGCGGTTGATCCGCGGCTGGACCGCGGCGAATCCGCGGCGAATCCGCGGCTGAACCGCGCCGCCGAGGGGCGAGAGGACTACGAGAAGCGTCTAACGGACGGAACCAGGCGTATCGCCGAGCGAGGCGATACTCCTGGTTTATTAATAATGCCGAACGGCTAGAGGTACTTATATATCAACAAACCACATTATGTAAAAATCAAAGCTTGCTTTCTTGCTTCACGGGGAATACAATGGCGGGACAAAGTTCCATTAAGGAGGAACCATGAAACGTGTTCTCTCAGGCTTACTGCTGATCGTCCTGGCGGCGACCCTCGTCGTCTCCTGCGGCGGCAAGGCCGGTACCGCCAAGGGCGTCGAGTTCGTAATGGGCAACGGCGCCGAACCCCAGACGCTCGATCCCTCCAAGATCCAGGGCGTCCCCGAGCACCATATCTACATGGCGCTGTTCGAGGGCCTCGTCGGCTACGATCCCAAGACCTCTCTCGCCACGCCCGGCCTAGCCTCGAGCTGGACCATTTCCCCCGCTGGCGACCAGATCACCTTCAAGCTCCGCAAGGCCACCTGGTCCGACGGCACCAAGATCACCGCCCAGACCGTGGTAGACAGCTGGCTCCGCTCGCTCGATCCCGCCACCGCCTCCGAGTACGCCTATATGATGGGCATGGTCGTTAAGGGCGCCGCGGACTACAACGGCGGCAATGGCGCCAAGGAAGCCGTAGCCATCCGCGCCCTCGACGAGACGACCTTCCAGGCCGACCTCCTGGGCCCGATGCCCTACGCGGTCGACATGATGGCCCACTACGCCTTCGCCGTGCTCCCGATGCACGTCATCAACGCGAAGGGCGACGCCTGGATCAAGGCCGAGAACTTCGTCTGCAACGGCCCGTACAAGCTCCTCGAGTGGAAGCCCCAAGAGTCGCTCTCCGTCGTCAAGAACGACAAGTACTGGGACGCCAAGAACGTATTCCTGTCCAAGATCACCTTCCTCCCGATCGACGACAACCTCACCGCCTATAATAAATTCAAGGCCGGCGAGATGGACTGGAGCTACGGCATCCCGCTCGACCTGATCGACGAGGTCAAGCTCCGCCCCGACTACCAGGTATCCCCGCAGGTAGCGACCTACTACTACATCTTCAACATGACCCGCAAGCCGTTCACCGACATCCGCGTCCGCAGGGCGCTGACGATGGCGCTCGACAAGCAGGAGCTCGTCGACAAGGTAACCAAGGGCGGCCAGCTCGCCACCACGTCGATGGTACCGGTCATGGCCGGCTACACTCCCGCCAAGGGACCGGATTTCAACGTCGAAGAGGCCCGCAAGCTCCTCGCCGAGGCCGGTTTCCCCGACGGCAAGGGCTTCCCCAAGACCCCGATCATCTATAACACCAGCTCCGGCCACAAGAAGATCGCCGAGTGGGTACAGGAGTCCTGGAAGAAGAACCTCGGCATCGACGTGACGCTCGTCAACCAGGAGTGGACGACCTTCCTCGACACCCGTTCCAACGCGCACGACTTCGACATCGCCCGCGCCGGCTGGGTAGGCGACTACCTCGACCCGAACACCTTCCTCGACATGTTCATCATCGGTTCCGGCAACAACGACGGACTGTACGCCAATCCTGAGTACGACGCCCTCGTGAAGAAGGCCGCCACGATGAAGGCCGGCCCCGAGCGCATGGCCGTGCTGCAGCAGGCCGAGTCGTTCCTGATCACCAAGGATCAGGCTGTCATTCCGTTCTATCACTACGTGTCCCAGGACATGATCGATACCACGAAGTGGGACGGCTGGTATCCCAACCCGCTCGGCTCGCACGAGTGGAAGTACATTACCCTGAAGAAGTAAGTCGATAGGCTTATGGCCCGGCGCTTGAGCGCCGGGCTTTTTTCGTATAAACGCACATTTAATTTCAGATAACAAAACGACATTTCAGATATTGGCGCTTTTTTGTAGTTTCCTCTGGCGCTATACCAAAAACCGGGTTTATACTACATAATCGCGCCGCGTTCTTCCAATCGGGTTAACGCGGCTCATAGGATCGCCGCTATAGGACGATCCGTACCCCTTATAAGCGAGGAAACGATGTCTAGATTCATCGTCCGCAGATTATTGAGCGTCATACCTACGTTCTTCATAATCGTGACGCTCAGTTTCTTCTTGATCAGGCTAGCCCCGGGCGGGCCGTTCTCGAGGGAGAAGAAGATCCCCCCGGAGATCATGGCTAACATCATGGCCAAGTACCACATGGACGAGCCCCTCCTGAACCAGTACTTCCGCTATATCGGCGACGTTCTGAAATTCGACCTCGGGCCCTCCTATCGTTACAAGGACCACTCGGTCAACGACCTCCTCGGAGCCGCCTTCCCGGTATCCATCATGCTGGGAACCATGGCCCTAGGGGTCGCCCTGCTGCTAGGCACCCTGGTCGGCGTGACTTCGGCGCTCAACCAGAATAAATGGCAAGATTACGCGGCGATGTCCGTGGCGGTACTGGGCATCTCGGTCCCGCTATTCGTGATCGGGCCGGTGCTGATGCTGGTATTCGCGCTGCAGCTAAAGTGGCTGCCGACCTCAGGCTGGATAAACAGCCGGGCCGGCTGGAAAACGGTCATCATGCCTATCGCCACGCTGATGATGCCCTACTTCGCCTATATCGCCCGACTCTCCCGCGGCTCCATCATCGAGGTTCTCCGTTCCGATTACGTCAGGACGGCCAGGGCCAAGGGCCTCAAGGAACGGGTCGTGATCGCCAAGCACGTGCTCAAGGGAGGCATGCTCCCCATAGTCACCTATCTGGGGCCGGCGTTCTCCGGCATAATCATCGGATCGCTCGCCGTCGAGCAGATCTTCGTCATCCCCGGAATCGGAAAGATCTTCGTGCAATCGGCCCTGAATCGGGATTATACGGTCATCATGGGCGAGGTCATCGTATATTCCCTCATACTCATAGCAGCCAACTTCGTCGTGGACATACTATATGGCCTCCTCGACCCCCGTATCTCGTACAAATAAGGAGCCGAAGGATATGCCGTTACTCGATAAGAAGACCGACAAGGCAGTCAACGAGTTCAATCAGTACGTGAAGCCGGTATCCCTCTGGGCGGACGCCTGGAAGCGGCTGAGGCGCAATAAGATGGCCGTGCTGGGCATGTGGATCGTAGGCGCATACCTGGTAGTCACCTTCGGCGCGAGCGTATTGCCGTTCCATAGCTATACCGAGCAGCAGATGCTCCACGTCAACCTCCCGCCCTCGCTCAAGCCGGCGGGCGTAGTCGCGCTGGGCGAGCACGAGAAGAGGCGGGTCGACCTCAAGGAAGCGATCGAGAGGAGCGGGCGCAGCGATCTCAAGACCGACCTCGAGCGCGTAGACGCTGAGATCATCCAGCTCAAGGGCGACATGGACGTCAACCCCGTTCATAAGCGGGTCTACATCCTTGGCACGGACTACCTGGGCCGGGATATGCTGGCGCGGACCATCTACGGCGGGCAGATATCGATCATGATAGGCCTCATAGGCACGCTGACGGCGGCCTTCATCGGCATCGTGCTCGGCTCGCTCGGCGGCTACCTGGGCGGCTGGGTCGATAACCTCATAGGCCGCTTCGTCGACCTGATGTACAGCCTCCCGTACATGCTCATCGTCATCATCATCATGTCGATGCTACCGACCGGCTCCAACAGCATCTTCGTCCTCTATCTAGCGATAGCGATGATATCGTGGCTGACCATCTCTCGAGTCGTACGGGGACAGATCATCAGCCTCAAGAATTCAGAGTTCGTCGAGGCCGCCAAGTCCATGGGCGCTAGCTCTAACCGCATCATCTTCAGGCACCTGCTGCCCAACTCGCTAGGCATCATCATCATCTACTCCACCCTGCAGTTCCCCAGCTTCATCATGAACGAGAGCTTCCTCTCGTTCCTGGGCCTCGGCGTCTCGGCGCCGCAGGCCTCGTGGGGAACGCTGGTGAGCGAGGGCGTGCAAGGCATGCAGCTATACCCGTGGCGCCTGCTCGTGCCGGCCGTCGCCATGACGGTGTTCCTCTTCGCCATGAACTTCCTCGGGGACGGATTACGCGACGCTCTGGATCCTCAGAGCAAGAATAGAAGCTAAGGAGACCATCGAATGACCGATGACGTCATACTCCAGGTCAAGGACCTGAAGGCATACTTCAAGCTCGACGAGGGGCTCCTTAAAGCCGTCGACGGCGTGAGCTTCGACCTGCGCAAGGGCGAGACCCTCGGCATCGTGGGCGAATCCGGCTCCGGCAAGAGCGTGACCAACCTGGCGATCATGAAGCTGATACCTACCCCCCCGGGACGTATAGCCGGCGGCGAGGTGCTGTTCATAGGCAAGGACATCTTCAAGATGTCCGACGAGGAGGTCAGGAAGATACGCGGCAACAAGATATCGATGATCTTCCAGGATCCGATGACCTGCCTCAACCCCTTCCTGCGCATCAGCACGCAGATGATCGAGACGATCGTCCTGCACCAGGGCCTCGACAAGAAGGCCGCCAAGGCCAAGGCCATCGAGATGCTCAAGCTCGCAGGCATACCGGCCCCCGAGAAGCGCATAGACCAGTACCCTCACCAGTTCTCGGGCGGGATGCGCCAGCGCGTCATGATAGCCATGGCGCTCTCCTGCGAGCCGGAGATACTCATCGCCGACGAGCCGACGACGGCCCTCGACGTGACGATCCAGGCCCAGATACTCGAGCTCATCAAGGAGCTGTCCGCGCGCCTCGGCACCGCAGTTATCCTCATCACCCACTCGCTGGGCGTCGTGGCCGGCATGTGCGACGCGATATGCGTAATGTACGCAGGCCGCATCGTCGAGCGCGGCACGGCCGACGAGATCTTCGCCGATCCCAAGCATCCGTACACCCAGGGCCTGATCAAGAGCGTGCCGCGACTGGACAAGGTAAGCAGCCAGAGGCTCTACTCCATCCCCGGCCAGCCGCCCAACGTCATCAACCTTCCCGATTGCTGCCCGTTCTTCCCGCGCTGCGAGCGCGCCATGGACGTATGCAAGACTAAGTATCCTAAGATCGCCGAGATTGGCGCCAAGCGCAGCGTCGCCTGCTGGCTCTACGGGGAGGGAAAGTAAATGGCCGAAAAAGCTAACGAGAACCTCCTCGAGGTCTCCGGACTCAAGATGCACTTCCCGTACCACACGGGCTCGCTTTGGACCAGGAAGAAGGGCCACATATACGCCGTGGACGGCGTGGACCTCTCGATCAAGAAGGGGGAGACCCTGGGCCTCGTAGGCGAGTCGGGCTGCGGCAAGTCTACGACCCTGCGCGCCATAGCCCACCTCTATAGGCCCACCGCCGGCAAGGTGGTCCTCAAGGGGCAGGACCTGACCGCGGCCAGCCCGGCCGAGCTGATGAAGGCCCGTAAGGACATGCAGATCGTCTTCCAGGATCCTTACGCGTCGCTCAATCCCCGCATGACCACGCGGGACATAATTTCCGAGCCGATGCGCATCTTCACGAAGGCTAAGCTCATGAGCCTTACCAAGATCGAGATGGACGAGCGCGTCGAGCAGCTGATGGAGCGCGTCGGGCTGTCGCGGTTCTTCAAGAACCGCTACCCCCACGAGTTCTCGGGCGGCCAGCGCCAGCGCATCGGCATCGCGCGCGCCCTGGCGCTCAAGCCGGACCTGATGCTGTGCGACGAGCCGGTCTCGGCGCTCGACGTGTCGATCCAGTCCCAGATCCTCAACCTCTTCAAGGACCTGCAGGAGGAATTCGGCCTTACGTACCTGTTCATCGCCCACGACCTGGCCGTGATCCAGTACATCTCCAACCGTATCGCCGTCATGTACCTCGGCGTCATCGTGGAGCTGTCCGATTCCGCCGAGCTGTATAAGAAGCCGCTGCACCCGTATACGCAGGCCCTGCTCTCCGCCGCGCCCATCCCCGACCCGGCGGTAGAGCGCAAGCGCCAGCGCGTCATACTGACAGGAGACGTGCCCTCGCCCGACAAGACGAGGACCGGCTGCTACTTCTACGATCGCTGCAGCAAGCGGATGGACAAGTGCGCCAAGAGCGTCCCGAGGCTCAAGGACGCGGGCTCCGGCCATCAGGTCGCCTGCTTCCTGTTCCACGATCCGGAATAGACGCCGGGATACCGGGAATAAAGCCCGCCCCGCGTTACGGGGCGGGCTTTTTATACTATACGGCCGGGCGGCTCGGGCCGCCCGATGACGCGGAGGCCTAGACCATGGACGCGCGGCGTGACGACCTGTCTATCGAGTCGCTCGGGACCCTCTCGGAGGAGATGAGGGGGCTATACCGCGACTTGTCCGATCATCTCTGGTCGCTGACCCTGGAGTCTGGCCTGACCGCCGACTTCTTCCAGGAGACCCTTAACGCGAATTCCGTTAACCGCGAGGCGACGCGATCGGTAGACGGCGAGCTCGACTCGCTAAAGGCGGGCGCCGCGTCGGTCCTCGCCTCCGCCGCCAACGCGAGCGAGAAGCTGTCCGCCGCCGCCGACTCCTCGCGAGCCTCCCTGGCGGCGATAGAGGCCGGCGGCGCCGCGCTCGGTATGATGGACCGGCGCCTGGACGATTTCATGGCCATCTTCAGGCGCGTGGCCGAGGCCATGGAGCGTATAGACGGCACACTCCGCTCCATAGACGAGATATCGGAGCTGACCAACCTGCTATCGCTCAACGCCGCCATCGAGGCGGCTAGGGCGGGAGCCCACGGCAAGGGTTTCAAGGTCGTGGCCAACGAGGTCAAGGCGCTCGCGGGCAAGAGCAAGGACCTGACCGAGTCGGCGTCGCGCATCCTGGGGACGCTACGCTCGGATATGGGCGACGCGGCGGCGGGCCTCAAGGCCATAGAGCAGGGCAAGCTAGAGCTTGCCCTGCGCATGGAAGCCTCGCGCGCGGAACAGGACAGGAGCGCCGGATCGATGTCGGGCGCCGCCGACGACATGAAGGACATACGCGCCTCGCTCCAAGGCCAGACGGCCAACTCCGAGCGCATAGCCTCGTCGATGGCCAGGCTCGCCGAGGCCGTCGACCTGCTCTCGGACAGCTCCGGGCTTATACAAGGCAACCTGCAGAGGCAGAGGGCCTCGTCGGACGAGGTCCTGCGCTCCGCCGGCCGGCTCAAGTCGTCGCTCAGCGAGCTGAGCCGGCGGGTCGACGCGACGAAGTCGGAGGGCGAGTGCCGGGAGGCCGTCGCCATAGGGCACGACGTAACGTATCCGCCATGGGTCCATATTAGGGACGGCCATTCGGCCGGCATATCGATAGAGCTGGCGCAGCGCTTCGTCGAGGGACGCGGGATGACGCCGGAATTCAGGCCCGGCCAGTTCGCGGCCGCGCTGGACAAGCTATACTCGGGCGCTATACGCATCGTAGCCAACGTCGGCTGGCCGAACGCCTATTTCACCGGCAAGCCGGTCATTCCCACGACGCCGTTCGCCTCGTTCCGGCCGGCGATCTTCGCGTTCGACTCGAACCGGGGCTCGTTCAGGGGCATGCCGGACCTCGCCGGGAAGCGGGTGGCCGCCCAGAAAGGCTCGTACGTCCTGGACTGCCTGGCCGGAGCGGGCTGCGAGCCCGTCGTCGCCGACAACGACGTGGAGGCCTTCGCGGCGGTCATCTGGCGCAGGGCCGACTGCGCCATCACCGAGCGGCTCGTAGGCTCGTTCCTCTCCAGGAACTACTTCTCCGGGAAACTGGCGCAGTGCTTCGAGACCGGGCACGAGACGAGCGTGGTTTTCCTGCTACGCGAGGACGACGTCGCGCTCAGGGACGCCATGGACGAGTGGATCCGGAGCCCCGAGACCGCCGAATTCACGCGGCGGCTCGTGGCCCGGACCCGGGAATAGCCGGGCCCTACCTGACTATCTTCCTAGCCTCGACGTAGAAGCGCTTCTCCGGCGCCTCGCCCATCGAGAACGTCTTGCGCGGCATCGCGCCGTCGCGGATAACGGTGCCGAAGAAGCTCGCCTTGTCGATGGGCGGCAGGTACAGCCCGAAGTTGCCCGGCTTCCTCGCGAGCGCCTCGAGGCTCTCGGTGCCGTGGATGTAGTCGATCGAGGTCCCGGGATGCGCCTTGAGGTGCGCGTCGAGGGGCTCCTGGATAGTGCCCGCGGCCAGGTTGGCCTTCGGCCTTACGAAGCGCGCTAGGCCCGATCCGGAGGCCGAAACGTACGCGAAGCGATGCTCCCCTGGCGCGGCCTCGTCGGTCCTCCGCACCGCCTGTTTCCAGTCCATCTTCTCGAAGGCCGCCCCGGCCGCGGAGAGGTCGGAGAGCAGGGCCTTCTCGTCGGCCTTGAATAGGACGCGGTGTATAGGATGGAAGGGCAAGCCCTCGTCGTAGATATTGACCAGCTCGACGAGCGCGTAGCGGGCGGGGTGGTCCATGAGGCCCGGGAGCCCCGAGTTGGCCTTCTTCGTCTCTTCCCATATCGCCTTGGCGGTCGCCAGGGAGTGGTTGCCGTCGCCGACCGCGAACAGGAGCACGTCGGGCGAGCCGTACTTGGCCTCGTAGGCCTTCCGGTCGGCTATGGCCTCGAGGGCCGAGGCTACGGCGGCGAGGTCCGCCTCGCTCGCCACGTGGGCGCCGCGTACCCTTCCGGAATCCTTCATGAGGCTAAAATCGTACAGCCTGGGCAACGCGTCGATCTTGGCGTACAGGGGCTCTATGACGCTACGCGCCGGGTCGTCGATCAGGAGCATGATATGGGGCAGCTCGAGGGGCGCGCCGCGGCGTATGTCCATCCGGGGAGGCAGCCGCTCGACGATGGTGCCCTCCGTGGGCCGGATCTTGCTGGTGACGCCCTTGCCGTACTGGTAGGCCTCGAGGTCGACCGACATCATCAAGCCCTTGCGGGGCTGCTTCTCGAAGGGGGTCGTCCGCTCGACGAGGACGAAGCCGGGAGCGCGCTTGGATACGACGCCCGCCTCCAGGTACGAGCTCATGGCGGCCCGGATGCGCTCGACGCGCAGGGCCTTGTCGTCGTCCTCGAGGTAGCACTCGGGGAAGACCAGGTTGAGGGTGCTCGGCTCGGCGCCGACGATCCTGGACACGTCCTCCCAGTACTCGCGCTCGCTGGAATACTGGTCGCATGCGACTACCGCCCACTTCTGATAGTCGGCGCCCTCCGCGGGAAGGTACACCTCGGGCACGGCGACGCCTAGCGCCGCGAGCCTGCTCGTTACATCGCTCATCTTCGACTCCTTTTGAACCGCTAACGGACCGCCCCGACCGGGCGGGACCTTCACGGAAGGCCGATAGTATGCGACGATTACTTGAAATGGTCAAATCTCCCAGGCGGCCCGGCGTCCCAGGCGGCCCGGACGCTTGCGCTAGCCGCGGCCGCCGAGCTAGTATCCGAGCGCGAGGTACGGGATGAAAATCGCTGCGAAGAATACGTTGAGGAAGGCCGCGATAATCGTGATAGGCCTGTCCATGATCTCGGCCATAGTGATCCTTACGTCCGCGCCCGTGCAGAGCCGGTTCGTCGAGGCCAGGCACGGCGGCGCGTTGGTGTTCATGGACAAGTACGTGCCGCGCCCCCTCCGCGCCGAATTCTCCCGTGACCTCGGCGAGGCTACCGAGGGCTTCCTCCTCGAGGCCGGCCTGCTGGAGGCGATCCCGCCCGAGGGCCCCGTAGCGTTCTTCGCGGGCGATAGGCATTACGGCGTCATAAGCGCCGACGATCCCCTGATACGGAAGCGCCTCGCGGGGCGGCCGTCGTCGGACTTCGTGCTCTTCCGCTCCATAGGCATGAATTTCTACGCCAACGAGCTAGTTACCCGCTCGGTAGCCGCCCAGGACGGCTCGTACGTCTTCGTGAACGTCGACGAGGATTGGCGGGCCTCTGCATTGCACGCCTACGCGCACGCTATCGCGGCGGCGAACGCCCCGGCCGCCGTCAAGGCGTCCTTCAAGCCGGACCAGGGCTTCGATCCGGACCTTCGCTTCGCCTTCAGGTTCGCGGACGAGACCCTTGCCCTGCTCGCGAGCGATCTCTTCGAGCTATCGCTGGGGCTCGGCGGCGCAGACGGGGCCTGGGACGCCTTTCCGGAGGCTTCCGCTCGGCGCTACGCCGGGGCCGATTCCGACGTCATGGAGAGGCAGGCGGAGATCATCATGGCGACCTACGACCTGCCGCAGAAGTCGGCCGTATTCTACGCCGCGTGCAACTCGTTCGCCTCGTGGATACTGCGCGAGCGCGGCGCCGACTCCCTGCGCGCCGTAGCTCGGTCATTCTTCTCAGGAGCGTACTCTACCCTGGACGAGGCATTCTCTCCCATCGGGGGCTTCTACGCGTCCGTGGAGGCCTGGAAAGGAGACGCGTCCATCCCCCTGTAGGATGGCGCGGAACGTCGTATGGCTATTACCAAGCGCCTGGCTATAGGATTGGCGACGGCGACCGCCGTCATATGGGGGCTATCGTTCCTGAGCATCAAGACGGCCGTCGCGGCCATACCGCCCGTCAGCCTCGGGCTGGCGCGGTTCATAGTCGCGAGCGCCGTGCTCCTCGCGGTATTCGCCGTCATGCGAAGGCGCCCGACCCTGGCGCTCAAGGACCTGCCGCGGATGGCCGGGGCCGGGCTGGTCGGGGTCACGCTCTATTTCCTCGGGGAGAATAACGGCGTCCTGCTATTATCCGCGTCTGAGGCCTCCATCATCGTGGGCACCATACCGGTCCTGACGATGATCGCGGATCGAGTCCTCGTAAGGACGAGGCTGACGGCGGCTCAATACGCCGGGGCGGGCCTATCGGCCGTCGGCGTCTCGCTCATAGTGGTCGAGTCGCTGAGGCTGAGCCCGGCGCCCCTGGGATACCTGTACATGGGGCTCGCGGCCGTCGCGTGGGTCGCCTACGCCTTCATGACCAGGCCGTTGCTCGCCAAGTACGATAGCCTGGAGGTAACCCTATGGCAGAGCCTCTTCGGGGCCGTAGGGTTCGTGCCTTTCGCTCTCTTCGAGCGCGTGGAATGGGCCCTCGTGACGCCGGTAGTCGTCGTCAACGTGCTATACCTGGGCGTATTCTGCTCGGCTATCGGCTACCTCTTCTATATCGCCAGCCTGAACGCTCTCGGCGCGGGCGTTTCGAGCGTCTTCATTAACCTGATCCCGGTCGTCTCGGTGGCCGCGTCCTTCGTTATACTCGGGGAGAGGCTCAGCCCCGTCCAGCTCGCGGGCGGCGCGGTCGCCGTCGGGGGCGTGTACATGGCGAGCTTCGCCGGGGGCGAGGGCCGGGGAGGCGCGGGGAGGCGGAACGGGAAGCGCCCAGCGGACGGCGCCTAGTAGCCGTCGGACAGGGTCTTATTGATGTCCCTCTGGTACAGCTCCTGGTAGACGAAGCTCCTATCGCGGAGCTTCTCCTTGATGGGCTGGGAGAACGGCATGAGACGCCAGAAGATGCCCCGGATATCCTTATCCAGCTTCTGTATGCCTTCGCTCTCCTTCGTAAGCCAGGTGATGTAGTCCTGGATGAAGAATTCCTTGACGTCGCCCTTGAGCTTCTGCTTGACGAACCACTGGTAGTACTGCCCGGTCAGGCCCTCCTCCATCCAGTAGTACGAGGCCTTCTCCTTGGCGGCCTGCCAGCGCATATCGGCGACGGCGACGGCCACGGCGACCTTTAGGTTCTTCGGGTACATGGGCACCGCTATCCTCGACCGGCTCGTATGCCTGTTATACCGATCGAAGGGCTCCCAGCAGACTCCCTGGTCGCCGTAGCTCGGGAGCAGTATGACGAACGGCTCGATACGGTTGAGGGAGCTCTTATACGGCCGGCAATAGGCCTGGCAATCTATGCTCTCCAACCAGGTCAGCGCGTCGATGACGTTCTCCCGCGTGCCCATCTCCCGTAGGTTCAGGTGGAAGTATTCCTTCGTGACGAGGGGGAAATGGTTGCCTTGCCTGCCGACGCACATCTTGAGCATCTGCCTGGCGGTCTCGAATTCCTGGTTCAGGGCCTGGAGATTCGCCTTGGTATCCTCCCCAAGCGACCCGACCTTCTCCTTGATCGTCTGGACGTCCTTAGTCGCGTCCTCGAACGAGTCGACGCTGGAGACGAGCTCCTTGTCGGCCGCCAGGAGGCGGCGCATTATATCGGACAGCTCGGCGATGGTCTTCTTCTGCCCTTCGGTATAGGGCGCGGGGATCTGGAAGAAGCCGGGCAGGCCGCCGTGCTCGCAGACGATGTCGATCCTATCCCGGAGCATGCTCTCCAGGGACTTGCGCTCCTCGGCCTTGGCCTTGAGGAAGGCTTCAGCGGTATCGCGCTTGCCCATGGCCTTTTGGAGCAGGTTATTGAAACGGGCGCGCTCGTCCCCGCGCGCCGCGTTAACCTCGTCGGTGCTGCTCGGGTTGATCTGCCCTAGCGCGGCGGCGCGAAGCCACTCGTCGAGGTAATACACGGGCTCGGAGCTGACCTTCTTGTAGATGACCTTAGCGAACAGGGCCCTCTGTTCCGGCGTTATCATCGTGGGGAGCGAAAGCCCGAACCGGACCATGAGCTGCTTTGGGAGGATCGGAGCGGTAGCGACGACACGGGGGGCCATGTGCGCGACCATGTTCCAATACGCCGTGATCACCTGCTGCCTATACATGCCCCTATCCTTGGGGTCGGTTGCCTGCAGGTACTTCTTGAGGAGCTCGTGGAAACGCTGGGACGACTCGCCCTCGCCGGCCAGGGCCTTCTGGTAGTACTGGGGATCGTCGAAGAAGGTATTCGGGGGATCCGACTCGAAGCTCGCGACGGGATCGTAGGCCTTCTTCGCGAGGTCCACGTCGAACTCGCCCTTCGTCTCGAGTTCACCCGAGACGCTCATGCCCCCGAAGAGGGCCTCGAAGCTCGGTCCGCCCGACGGCGCGGCGGACTTCGAACGGCCAGGCTGCATCGAATACTCTTCGACGCTTCCGCCAAGGAGCGCGGCGATCTCGGGATCGATCTCTTCGGGCATTCGGCACCGTCCTACGTTTTAATCTTGCGACCGGGTCCGCTCGGGCTCGGGGCCACGCGGGTCGGCCGGAACCGATCCGGGTCTCGTATCCAGTGTACCTTATAGCGGACCGCGAGACAAGTTTCCCCGAGGGCGATTCTTTCGGGGGCGGTTCCTAAGGCGCGATCCCGGCGGGCCTGTTCAGCCGGCTGAACAGCTCCGTCTGCCCTATAGTCGCCGCAATATACGGGCATATCCCGTTGAGGGCGTACTCGTCCTCCTTGGTGATGGCCGAGGCCGGGTCGTAGCTCTGGATGACGACGACGCCGATGATGCGGTCGCGGCAAAAGAGAGGCGCCCCGAGCCAATGGCTGGGCATCTGCCCGATGGGGATGAAGCCGGGCGGCAGAGACGTGCGTCCTTCCTCGAAGATGTACGACGACCGGGCCGAGTTGTAGATGTGGCCGCTCAAGCCCACGCTCAGGGGCCAGGGCATCGAGTCGTAGTCGTCCTTCTGATCGCGCCAGTAGACGGGCCGGAAGACGCCCGCCTTCTCGTCCACGCGGGCTATGATGATGTTGTCGCGCGCCGCGGGGATAACGAGGCTCATGATCTCGTGCAGCTTGGGGTACAGCTCGTCCATATCGATGGTCTCGTCGACGAGCGCGGCGATGCGCTGGATGGCTATCTCCCGATCGAGGAGCGCCAGCTGGATGGCCAGGGAGAGGGCCGAGGCTACAAACCTGACGAACGCGTAATCGTCCGCCGAATACAGGGTCCCCGCCTCGTACGTCTGCACCACGAGCGCCCCGAGCACTACCCCGTCCCGGTTCGTGAAGGGAATGCCTATCCAATCCTCGGGGATGGTCCCGATAGCCTTGACGCCCTCCCCCGGGGAGCCATCGGCGCTGAGCCAATGGCTATCCCGTTTATCGAGGATAAACGCGGTCCATCCTCGCCTCGGCTCGATGGTCAGGGTGCTCTGCGGATTCTGCTCGTCGACGTAATAGGGGAATCGCAATCCAGCCTGCTCGACGACGCATACGAACATGTTGCGGGCGGGCATCCTGGACGCGAGCATCTCGTGGCAGGCCGCGTACACCAGCGGCAGCGATAGCCTGGAATCGAGGAGGCTTAATACTCGCTGATAGTCGTCCTCCGCCAATCTAAACCTCCGCGCGCTTCCCCTAGCATAACGTACCGGGCGGATTATTCAAATAAAAAAGGGTCGCCATGAGGCGACCCTTCTGTTCGCTAAGTGGAGGTGAGGGGAATTGCCCTCCGATCGAAAACCTCCTATTTTCGATCGGAGGGCCGCGGCCGATAGCTGGCGGCGCCCTCCATGGCGCCTCTTCCTCGCTACCGCTCGGCGCTCTCGGCCGTTCAATTCCCCTCGCCTCGGCGGGAATAAAAAAAGGTTACCAGTAGGTAACCTTTTTAATGCTAAGTGGAGGTGAGGGGAATTGAACCCCTGACCTCTTGAATGCCATTCAAGCGCTCTACCAACTGAGCTACACCCCCGAAGCGAGTGGCATTCTAACGAGCGCGAGCGGGCGTGTCAATATCGCCTCGGGAAAAAATTCCGCGCTTGCGCTTAGAGGCACGAAAGACGCATACTAGGCCTATGGAAACGACCATGAGAATCTCGGCGTCATGCGCCGTAGGCATAGAGAAGGTACTCGCCGGAGAGCTGGAAAGGCTCGGCATCGCGCCGGGAACGCGTTCGGCGGGCCGCGTGAGCTTCGAGACCGATAAAGCGGGGCTCGCGAGGGCCCTCGTCGGCCTGCGTACCGCCGACAGGCTCTTCCTCGTCGCCGGGACCTTCCCGGCCAAGGACTTCGACCAGCTATTCGACGGCTTTAACGCCATCCCCTGGGAACGCTGGGTAGGGCCCCGGGACAGGCTCGTCATCGAGAAGGCGAAGTCTATCCGATCCGCGCTATCGGCGCAGAATTCAATCCAATCGGTGGGGCAGAAGGCCGCGTACGACAGGCTCTGCGCCGAGTACGGCGTCAATCGAATGCCCGAGACGGGGGAGACGGTGATGACCCGCGTCCGCGTCGAGGGCGATATAGCCGCCGTCGAGCTGGACCTCTGCGGGGAAGCGCTCTCGAGACGCGGCTACCGCAAGCGCCCGACCGAGGCGCCGCTCAAGGAGAGCGTGGCGGCGGCGGTACTGTTCCTCTCGGGCTGGCGCCGCTCCTTCGCCCTCTACGACCCGTTCTGCGGCTCGGGCACGATACCCATCGAAGCGGCCCTCTACGCGTTCGATATAGCCCCGGGACTGGGACGGGGCTTCTCGTGGGAGCGGATGCCGGACGGAGGCGCCAAGGAGGTGGCCGCGGCCAAGGAGCGCGCCCGCGCCGCCGTGGACCCGACCCGCGACGTCATGATAGCCGGATCCGACGCCGACCAGGCCGCCCTCGACGCGGCCCTGGCCAACGCCGGGCTGGCGGGCGTCGGCGACAGGATACGGTTCTTCAGGGCGAGGGCCGAGGAGGCGGCTCCGTTCGAGGAGCGCGGCTTCATAGTCACGGACCCGCCGTACGGGAAGCGCCTAGGGACTCCCGCCGAGGCCGACGCGCTGTACGCATCGCTCGGCGCGTTCTCCGGGCGCTTCGCCAGGTGGGAGCTATGCTTCGTCGTGGACAGGGAGGAATTCGGCGGTTTCGCCGGGGAGCGCGCCGTGCCGAAGGCGGCGGGAGCGTGGAAGCGGACCAAGATAGTCGACGGGGCGGAGACGCGCTGGCTACACCGCTCTATCGCCGGCGGCGCCTCGAGATGACGCGCTCGACGAAGCCGTGGAGCCGCTCGCGGAAGACGAGCCCGAGGAATAGCAGCACCGCGGATATCGATACGACGACAATCGCCGCCGCGTAATCCTGCTCGAACACCGCGGAGCCCATGTACGAGGTGCCGACGATGCCTGGCAGGCGGCCGATGGTCGAGACGGCTATAAAGGCGCCGAACGACAGCCGGCTCGCGCCCGCCGCATAGGTGAGCGCGTCCTTAGGTATGCCCGGTATGGCGAAAAGCAGCAGGAAACCGGCGGCGGCCCGGCCTCCCTTCGTCGACGCGTCGATGCGCTCTATCGTATCGGCTCCTAGGACCGCCACCGCGAAGGGGCGCCCTAGCGCCCGCCCCACCCCGAAGTTGAAGAGCGAGCCTAGCAATATCCCGACGACGGACCAGAGCGTCCCCCCGAGCAGGCCGAAGGCGAAGCCGCCCGCGACCTGGACGACCTCCCCGGGAATGACGAAGACGATTACCTGCAGGGCCTGTAGGCCGACGAAGGCCGCCGGGCCGAGCGCCCCCCGCTCCGCGACCCAGCCGCGGATAGACTCGGCCGACCTGAACAGGCCGAACAGCTCCGCGCGGAAGGAGAAGGCGAGGCCGCCCAGCAAGGCTAAGGAGAGCGGGAACCCTATCAGGGACAGCATCCGCTTATGACGATCGCTTAGTCGCATACGCAGACTATACGGCGGAATCGACGGGGCCACAAGCCGCAGGCCGCCCGCCGCCCGCCGCGGGGTACCACTTGCCCTCGCCCCCGGCAGGTTCTATGCTTACGTCACTATGGCCAATGAAAACGTTATCCAATTCGAGTCGGGCGACACGGTATTCAAGGAAGGCGAGCTAGGGGACCGCATGTACATCCTGCTAGCGGGCGCCGTCGAGCTGAAGAAGAAGGTAGACAGGGGAGAGACGGTGCTCAAGACCGTCGACGCCCCCAACGAGTTCTTCGGGGAGATGGCGCTTATAGACGATAGGCCCAGGTCGGCGAGCGCCGTGGCCGTCAAGAGGACGAACGTGCTGGCCGTGGACGGTCCTACCTTCGAGACGATGATACTGACCAACGGGAAATTCGCCCTCAAGATAATCAAGGTGCTCTCGGAGCGGATCAGGCGATCGAACGACCAGGTCTCGGATCTCATCGAGACGATGCCGCGCGAGCGCGTCGCGCGCAGCATGGTGGATTTCGCCGTGCGCAACGGGGAGAGGATTCACGACGGCAGCGTCAAGGTCAACCTCGAGGCGATGAAGGCCTGGATCAACGGGCACATAGGCACGCCGGCGGACGAGATAGAGTCGACGGTATACAGGTTCCTTAAGATGGAGAGCATCGCGTGGGCGGCGACGAGCGCCAAGACGAAGGAATGCGTCGTCCTGCCCCCGGCCTTCATAGAAGCGAATGACAGACGGACCAAGCCCTAGCCGGGCGCGGCCGACGGGCCGGGACGAGGTCGTCAAGGCGCTCGTCGAGGCAGCCGCGGACCTCTTCTCGGAGGCCGGCGTCGACGGGGTCTCGGTCAGGCAGATAGCGGATCGCGCAGGAGTCAACCACGGTCTCGTGCACCGGCATTTCGGGTCCAAGGACGAGCTCGCGAGGCGCGTCGGCGAGTTCCTGGACGCCGAGATTCGGGACGCCGTCGGGGAGCCGGCCGATTTCATGGAGGCGATCGACCGGGCCTCGGTCGCGGCAAGGCGGGATCCGCGGCTTTGGCGCTTCATCGCCCGCCTCCTCGTCGACGGCAAGGGGGGCGTCATGCCCGAGGGCCACGGCAGCTACCTGCGAGCCCTAGCGTCGCTCGCGGAGCGAGACCAGGCGCGGGGGAAGATATCGGGCTCCGCCGACCCGCGCGAGGTAGTGTTCGCTATCGCTGCGCTCGGGCTAGGCATCGAGATGTTCGGAGACTACCTCTCCGGCGCCATCGGCATGGGCGTTCCCGACAAGGCGGCCCTCGAGGACCGCTTCCGAGACATCGCGCTACGGGCCCTCGGCCCGGGTCCGGCGAGCCGGCCGCAGGGCGAGCCGCGCTCGGATGGCGATGAATAAAATTGACAAAGCGTAGTCGCTCGACTACACTACCTCCAAGCCTCCCTCCGATGCGGTCGGAGGCCGGCACGGAGGCGCGCATGAACGTATTCATGGTCGGGGGCACCGGGTTCCTCGGGTACTACACGGTTAGGGAGCTCATCGCGCGGGGGCACGCGGTATCGACGATAGCCTTGCCCCCCATGCCCGCCGAGGGTCTACTGCCCCCTCAGGTGCGCTGCAGGCTGGGGAACGTCTTCGAGCTATCCGACGACGAGATCCTCGCGATGCTCGCGGGACAGGACGGCTTCATGTACGCCGCCGGCCTGGACGACAGGGTCATCGTCGACAGGCCCGCCTACCCGAAATTCCGGGAAGCCAACGTAGATCAGTGCATGCGCCTCGTGGGCCTGGCCAGGCGCGCCGGCGTCAAGAAGGTCGTCGTCTACGGCTCGTACTTCACCTACTGCGACAGGATGTGGCCCGAGCTGGACCTGACGGGACGGCATTGCTATATACGTAGCCGCGACGAGCAGCGAACGGCCGCGCTCGCCGCCTCGGGCGACGGCATGGAGGTCGTCGTCCTCGAGCTACCGTACATATTCGGCACCATGCCAGGCAGGAAGCCCCTCTGGACCTTCCTGGTCGATATTCTCCGAGGCATGGGCGGGACGGTTTACTACCCGCAGAAATCCGGAGGCACCGCGATGGTCACCGTCTCCCAGGTGGCCAAGGCGGCCGCGGGAGCGCTCGAGCGCGGCGAGGGAGGGAAGTCCTACCCGATAGGCGGCGTCAACATGCCGTGGTCGGAGTTCATACCGCTCCTCCTCGAGGGCATAGGGGAAGGAGCCGGGGTCGTCCACCTGCCGAAGCTCCTCTACAAGCTAGGCAACCTCAAGATGGTCCTTGACCATAAGAAGCACGGCAAGGAGGGGGGCCTCGATCTCATAGCGCTCGCCGAGATCATGTACCGGGAGGCGTACATAGATCCCGAGCCGTCCATGCTGGCCCTCGGCTACGGGCACGACGACGTGAAGGCCGCGATCCGGGAGACCGTGGCCGAATGCCTCGCGGACGGGCCGGCGGCGAGCGACGAACGGGAATAGAGGCGAGGCCTGATGATCCGCAAAAGGAGACATGATGGCGAAAGCCGGTAAGATACGCGTAGCGTTGTTTGGCGGCTCGGGAACCATGGGCTTCGAGGCGTTCAAGGCCCTATGGGCCCGCCGCGACGAGTTCGATATAGTCCTCCTCCTTCGCCCGTCGGAGAAGAATAGGCGGCTCATGGCTCCATTCGCCAGGGAGGCGAGGCTCCCCGCGCTATCGGGTCCCGGGCGGGCCGACGGCGAGGGGCTTTCCATCCAATGGGGGGACGCGGGAGCCTTCGGCGACGTCAAGGCGACGATACGCGGCGTCGACGCGGTGCTCGACGCGATGGCCTTCATATCGCCTCAGGCCGATTACCACCCGGAGCAGGCCCGCGTAGTCAACACCGAGGGCGTCCGCAATATCGTGAGGGCCATCGAGGAGGAGCCGGAAGGGCGCGAGCGTATACGCTTCGCCTACACGGGCACGGTGGCGGAGACGGGCGACCGCATGCCCCCGATCCACTGGGGCCGAGTCGGGGACCCCTTGAAGCCGTCGATCTACGACTTCTACGCCGCTACCAAGATAGCCGGCGAGCGCGCGGTGCTCGAGTCGGGCATACGGCACTGGGTGAGCCTGCGCATGACCTATATCATGCCGGTCGACTACGCCGACTACATGAGCCTCATGGACCCTATAATGTTCCATATGCCGCTCGCGTCGTGCATGGAGAACGTATCGAGCCGCGACGCGGGCTTCGGGCTCGTCAACTGCCTCGACGTGCCGCCTGAATCCGATTTCTGGCGCCGGGCCTACAATATGGGCGGAGGGCCGGGCATGCGCATCACGGCCTACGACTACCAGAACAAGGCGCTCGCCTGCAACGGCATTTCGGGCATCAAGGCGGTAGCCGAGCGCAAGTGGTTCGCGCTCGGCAATTTCCACATGCAGTACTTCGAGGATTCGCCGGAGCTGGAGCGGTACCTGCATTTCTGGCGCGACGACTACGACAGCTGGGAGCGCGCGCTCTTCAAGGATACGCCCCTGGCCATGCGCGCCGTAGCGTTCCTGGCCAAGCGGCTCCCAGGCTTCCGAGCCAGGGTCGAGGCCGAGACGCGCAAGCGGCTCGGGGCTATGGCCGAGCGGCATAAGAACGGCACCGCGTACTGGGCCGCCCACGGCAACGAGAAACGCATAGAGGCGTTCTACGGGAGCCGGGCTGCGTACGATGCAATCCCGGGCTGGGACGCTCCCCTCCCCGAGATGAAATCGGGCGACGGCCCCGTGGAGAAGAGGCTCTCTCACGGCTACGACGAGTCTAAAGCTAGGCTCGACATAAGCGACCTACGCGGCGCGGCGGCGTTCCGAGGCGGGTCGTGCCTATCAGGATCATGGACGGGCGACCTGTACGAGGCGGTCGAATGGGAGTGCGCCTTCGGCCACAGGTTCTCGATGAAGCCGTATACCGCGCTCAAGGCGGGGCATTGGTGCCCCGAGTGCGAGGGGCCTCCGTGGCGCTACCACGAGATCGCCGCTCGGAACCCTTTTTTCGCTCAGGTGTGGACGCCCCTGCACGCGGCGACCGAGGACCGCGTCTACGAGGAGGCGGACATAGCCGACATAGCCGGCGCCGACTAGGCCGGGGGCGAGGCCCGGTGGCCCGGGCCCGTCCTTTTCAGCCGGCGCCTATCTGCTATATACTCTTTTCGATATGGCGTACAAGGACTTGCAGGACTTCATGGCCGCCCTCGAGAAGAAGGGCGAACTAAGGCGGATATCGGTCGAGGTCGATCCCGAGCTCGAGATCACGGAGATAGCCGATCGCGTCATGCGCTCGCCCGGCGGCGGCCCCGCCCTCCTGTTCGAGAAGGTGAAGGGCTCTGCCTACCCGCTGCTCATCAACGCGATGGGTAGCGAGGCGCGCATGGCGCTGGCCTTCGGGGCGGCCAGCCTCGACGAGAAGGCGGCGGAGATCGAGGGCCTCATAGCCTGGGCGTGGAAGCAGCTCCGCGGCTTCAACCTGCTCACGGCCGTCCCCGAGGCGCTGCCCAAGCTACCCGTCGCGCTCAGCCTCTTCCCGAGGCGGATAGCCCGGCCCAAGTGCCAGGAGGTCAAGGACGACTCGGCCGGCTTCGACAGCCTGCCGGTACTCAAGTGCTGGCCCCTGGACGGCGGACGGTTCCTAACCCTGCCGCTCGTATGCACGCGCGACCCCGAGACCGGCGCGCAGAACGTAGGCATGTACCGCATGCAGGTCTACGACGACAGGACCGCGGGCATGCACTGGCACCTCCACAAGGACGGCGCGCATTTCTTCCAGAAGTATAAGGAGCTCGGGCGGCGCATGCCCGTCGCGGTCGCCCTCGGCTGCGACCCGGCGGTTACCTACGCGTCGACCGCTCCCCTGCCCGAGGGCGTCTGGGAGATGCTGTTCGCCGGCTTCCTGCGAGGCAAGCCCGCGGACATAGCCAAGGCCACCATGAGCGACCTGGACGTGCCGGCCGACGCGGAATTCGTGCTCGAGGGCTACGTCGACCCGACGGAGACCAGGACCGAGGGGCCCTTCGGCGACCATACGGGCTTCTACTCGCTCGAGGACGAGTATCCCGTCTTCCACCTGGAACGCATAACCAGGCGCAGGAAGCCCGTCTACCCGGCCACGATAGTCGGCATCCCTCCCAAGGAAGACTGCTGGATGGCCAAGGCTACCGAGCGGCTGTTCCTGCCGCTCCTCAAGCAGATGTGCCCCGAGATCGTGGACCTATCCATGCCGCTCGAGGGCGTATTCCACAACTGCGTCATCGTGTCTATAAAGAAGCGCTTCCCCGGGCAGGCCCGCAAGGTGATGAACTTCATGTGGGGCATGGGCCAGATGATGTACACGAAGCTGATCGTCGTGGTCGACGACGACGTGAGGCCGTCCGACGTCTCGACGGTAGCGTGGCGGGCCTTCAACAACATCGACGCCAAGCGCGACCTCGTCTTCTCGGACGGCCCGCTTGACGCCCTCGACCACTCTTCTCCCCTGCCGCGCTACGGCACGAGGCTCGGCATCGACGCGACGCGCAAGGGCCCCGAGGAAGGGCATACGAGGCCGTGGCCCGCCCCGCTCGCGATGGACGAGCGCGTCAAGAGCCTAGTCGACGGGCGATGGGACCAGTATGGCCTCTGAGGCCGGCGCTCCCGGGGCCGGCGCCACTCGGGCCGGCGATTCGAAGCCCGGAGCGAAGCCGAGCGCGCGGTTAGGCCAGGGGGTGAGCCGGAGGCTCGGCCGGCGGCTCGGCATGATAGGCGACGCGGTGATAGTCAGGCATACGCTGTTCTCCCTGCCGTTCGCGCTGGTCGCCATACTGCTGGAGACCGGGGGGCGCCTCCAGCCGCGGCCGCTGCTCCTCATCGTGCTCGCGGCGGCCTCGGCCCGCAACGCCGCCAACGCGCTCAACCGCGTCGTCGACGCCGAGATAGACGCCAGGAACCCGAGGACCGCAGGGAGGCACCTGCCTACCGGCAGGCTGTCCAAGCGCGAGCTATTGGCATTCGCGGGCGTCATGATAGCCCTGCTGGTCGCGTCCGCGTTCATGCTCAACTGGCTATGCGTGGCCCTCCTGCCGGTCGCCGCGGTCCTGGTCGGCGGCTACTCGTATACGAAGCACTTCACGTGGCTCTGCCACTACTGGCTCGGCGTCGCCTGCGCCGCCGCCCCGATGGGCGCCTTCGTCGCGCTCGCCGGCCGCTTCGAATTCAGGTATTTCGTCCTGGCGGGCGCCGTCGCGCTATGGGTCGCGGGCTTCGATATACTCTACGCGCTCCAGGATATAGACTTCGACAGGCGGGAAGGCGTCAGGTCGATCCCGGCGCGGTTCGGGGCCCCCGGAGCGCGGGCCGTATCGGCGCTATCCCACGCGGGCACCGTGGCGGGCCTGGCCGCCCTGCCGCTGTTCTGGGACCTATCATGGGCCTACGGGGCCGGCGTCGCTATAGCGGCCGCGCTACTGATCGCCGAGCACGTCGTCGTACGGGGCGGCACCGAGCGCCACGTACGCATCGCCAGCTATTCTATCAACGAGGTGCTGCCGCTCGTCATGCTCGCGGCGACGGCCCTCGACGTCTATCTTCTGTAAAGGAGACGGCATGGGACGGTACCTAGTATGCGTCACGGGCGCGAGCGGCTCCGCCTACGGCAGGCGGACGCTCGAGGCGCTCATCGACGCCGGCCACGAGGTCCACGCCGTCTTCTCGGCCTGGGGCGAGCGGGTCTTCGAGACGGAGACCGGGCTCGCGGCGGACGCGTGGCTCTCGGGCCTCGGCCTTACGCCGGAACGGCGCTATGCCTCGGGCGACATGGCGGCGCCGCCCTCGTCGGGCTCGTGGCGCCTCGACGGCACCGTCATCGTCCCCTGCTCGATGAGTACCGTCGGAGCCGTAGCCTCCGGAGCGACGACCAACCTGATCCACCGCGCCGCGGCGGTCGCGCTCAAGGAAGGCCGGCGCCTCGTCGTCGTGCCCCGCGAGACGCCGTGGTCGCTCGTCGACCTGCGCAACATGACGAGCCTCGCGGAGGCCGGGGCCGCCATCCTTCCCGCGTGCCCGGGCTTCTACCACGCGCCTACGAGCATCGAGGAGCTCGTCGACTTCGTCGCCGGGAAGATACTCGACAGGCTCGGGGTAGAGCACGAGCTGTACGCCAGGTGGGCGGGCGGCAGTTAGCGCGGAAGGCGCCTCGGTATCGTTTCTATAAGAGGCAATCTATAAATTATACACTGCTATTTTAGTATGGTATTATACATTAGCGCGTAGTATAATCTGAATATCGGGAAGCGGGCTTCGCCCGGGCCGTCTCGAAAAAAATGAATCAATATTACTCGCTCGATTAAAAACCTATTCGATGAGGCTTCTATTTCCCGTCTCGGCGGCAAACGGAGGAGGTACGTCATGCGCAGGTTGATCGCGCTATCCATCGCCGCGCTCGCGCTCTCCCAAGCGAGCTTCGGCCAGAACGCGGAGAACTTCTCCATCCACGTACGACCCGGCGCTGAAATACCCCTAGGACCGAAGAGCGCCCTCTTCGACGAGACCGCCATCTATACCGTGGGCGGATCGGCGAGCGTCGTCGGGCAATATATCTTCCCCGAGCTGCCGTTCCTCTACGCGGAAGGCCTCGTCGACGCCGGCCTGCACCCTACCCAGGCCCAGGACTCCCTGGCCATAGCCTCCGCGGGCATGGGCATCGGAGTGGACCTCCGGGTCGCCGATAGGATGAGCCTCCAACTCGGGGCGGTAGGCGGCGCGAGCCTCGGCTTCTTCGGCGCCGCCGAGCCGGCCGGGAACCCTTACCTCGGAGGCAGCGTCTCGGCCAACTGGGACCTGAGCCCGGGCTTCGCCCTTTCGGCGGGAGGCACGTACCGGTACCACGTGGGCTGGGACGAGTCGGCGAGCGCCTTCGCCGACCTGTACCAGGGGATGAGCGTCTGGGCCGGCGCGATACTCCGTTTCAAGCCCGACTCGGGCAGGCAGAAGCTGAGGATCACCGACGTGAAGACCCAGCCGCTCTTCCCGGTATTCTTCGGATACTACGAGCATAACCCGTTCGGGAGCCTGGTCCTCCACAACCTCGAGAACAGCGCGATAACCAACGTCGACGTATCGTTCTACGTAGGCGAGTACATGGAACAGCCGATGCTGACCGCCAGCTACCCCTCCCTGGCCAGGAAGCAGAGCGTCGAGGTACCCATCAAGGCCCTATTCACGAGCAGGCTGATGAACCTGACGGAGAGCGCCAAGGTAGCGACGGAGATAAGGATCGCCTACACCTACCTTGGCGAGCGCTTCTCTTATACCCACCCTCTGACGGTCACGGTGCTGGATAGGAACAGCATGACCTGGGACGACGACCGCAAGGCCGCGTCCTTCGTGACTCCGCGAGACCCGACGGTGCTGATATTCTCCAAGAATACCGCGGGCCTGGTCCGGGACCAGGGGAACAATCCCCTCAACCTTAACTTCCGCATAGCGATGGGCATCTTCGAGGCGCTCAGGCTATACGGCATGAACTACGTGATCGATCCACAGTCCTCCTTCATAGAGGCCTCGCAGGACGAGCTTTTCCTCGACTATCTCCAGTTCCCCTCGCAGACCCTCATCTATCGGGCCGGCGATTGCGACGACCTCTCCATACTCTTCTCCGCCCTCCTCGAGTCCGTGGGCATCGAGACCGCGTTCATCACGGTCCCCGGCCATATATTCATGGCCTTCTCCCTGGGCATCACCGAGGCGGAAGCCAGGAAATCGTTCACCAGCGCGAGCGACTTCATATACAAGGACGACAAGGCCTGGATCCCGATAGAGGTGACGATAGTCCAGGAAGGCTTCCTGAAGGCGTACAAGACCGCGACGAAGCAATGGAAGGAGGCCGTAAGCAAGGACGTAGCCGGCTTCTTCCCCATACATAGCGCGTGGCAGACCTACCAGCCCGTAGGGTTCTCCGGGGGGAGCCTCTCCCTGCTCTTCCCGTCCGCGGACTCGGTCATACAGAGCTACAAGACCAACCTGGACGCCTTCGTGGCCCAGGAGATACAGACGAAGGTGGAGAGCTTCGAGTCGACGATAAGGCGAGGGGGCGACAGGGCCTCAATCAGGAACAGCTTCGGGATACTCTACGCCAAGTACGGGCTCTTCAAGGAAGCCGAGGCCCAGTTCAAGTCGGCCCTCAAGCTGGATAAGAAGGCGTACAACGCGATGATCAACCTCGCCAACCTCTTCTTCCTGCAGGAGCGGATGGATGACGCTCTGGAGTGGTACCGCGCCGCCTACGAGATTGTGCCGAATAACGAGCTCGTCCTCGCAGGCCTCGCCAGGGCGGAATTCGAGAACGAGGACTATAAGGCCTCCCAGGACCATTACGCCAAGCTGAGCGCGCTCAATCCCAGGATCGCCAAGGAATACGCGTACCTGGGCTCGACGTCGACCTCGATCGTCCGGGCCTCGGTCGCCAGGGATAAGGGCGAGACGTTCTGGGACGAGGAGGAATAGCATCATGGAAGCGACCGTCGCCGCCCGCGCCACGCGGCTCACCCGTTTCTCCGTCGTCGCGCTGCTCTCGGCGCTCTCGGCGTTCGGATGCAAGAGCCCGCTCCTGAGCTTAGTGATCGAGGAAGTGGCGACCGCGGTGACGCATCCGGTCATATCGGCGACATACCCTACAGCGTCGGCCTCCGAGATACCGGTGAACGCGGAAATTTCGATAACGTTCTCGAAGAACATCGATCCCGCCACCGTGAATAGCGGGACGCTGACGATAGTGGACTCTCAAGGAGCGGCCGTCGCGGGCAGGTACTCGGTCCAGGACGCCACGGTCACCTTCACGGCCACCGGGGGATTCGCGTACGGGCGGACGTATACCGCTACCGTGACCTCCATGATTCTGGATACCGACGGAAAATCGATCTCGGAGGAGTACTCCTGGACCTTCACGACGAGCCTGACCGCCGACGTCACGGCGCCTACCTTGACTTCGCTAACGTTCTCGGCGGCTGGCGTCATCCTCGTCGACGGCGCCAAATGGACCGGGTCGCTAACGGTATCGGTCGCTATCGACGGCGGAGACGACAGGTCCTTGGCCCAGGTGGCGCTATCGGAGAGCGCCTCGATGGCGGGAGCCGCGTGGGAGACCTATAACGCCTCCGACCCGACGTATGAATTCACGTTCGCAGGCTCAGGCGGCTTAAAGCGCCTGTACGGGCAGGTCAAGGACGGGGCCGGCAACGTCAGCGGCGTAAAGCAATCCGAGGATATATACGTCGATATCGCCGCGCCCAGGGTCACGAACTTCTTGATCAACGCCGGAGCCAGCGCCACTAAATCCGATTCCGTATCCTTGGACGTGTTCGCCACGGACGACGCCCCCTCTGGGGGACTATCGAATTTCCGGTACCGACTGGAGGGCGGCGAGTGGGGGGCGTGGGAGCCCCTGACGATCGAGAGCGACGTCCACAAGGGCAGCGCCGCGAACGTGCCCCTGGGCGTCGCCTTGAACGAGACGGCCGTCATCGAGGTCCAGGCGATGGACGCGGTCGGCCACGTATCGGCGGTCGGCGCCGGCTCCATCCTGTACGAGCGGGATCCGCCCGTGATCCTGGACGTCAACTGGGACGACGCCCCGCTCTACCCGTATAACGGCAGCGTCCTCAGGATAGCGTTCAACGAGGAGATGAGCCCGGCCAGCTTCTCTACCGCCAGGTTCACCCTGACGAACGTGGCGACCTCGGCCCCGATCAGCGGCATGGTAAGCCTTACCTCGGTAGGCTCGGGCCATAACAACGCCGCCGAGCTTTGGGGCCTGCAATTGGCGCCCCTTACCCTCTATCGGGTTACCCTAGCCGACTCGGTCCAGGACGTCGCCGGCAACGCCATAGGCATCGCCACGACCTGGACGCTCAGGACGGGAGACGCGCTCGATACCAGCGCGCCGTCGGGAGCCGTAACGCTCACGGACCGCGGGGGAGCCGCCACGGTGGTCACCCTCCCCTCCGAGATAATAGCGACCAATAGCGCGACGATCGAGCTCGACCTGAGCGCCGTCTCGGACGACTACAATAGCCCGGCGTACTATAAGATTTGGGGCGACAACGACGGGGCCCACACAACTACCGAGGTATCGTTCGTGGAAAGCGCCGCGTGGGTGCCGTGGAGCGACCTCGTCACCTGGCACCTACCGAACGTTTCCGGCACCAAATACGTGTTATGCAAATTCATGGACTCGGCCAGGAACGAGTCCTCGACCCCGTATCAGCTGAAGATAATCCTCGACGCGGGCGTGGCCCCGACAGTAACGAGCGTCGCCGTCAACGGAGGCGCCGCCTACACTAACGCCACCAGCATGGTCGTCCGCGTGGCCGTTTCGGCGGAGGACCTCCATAGCGGCGTCGAGGATATCAATATCTCGCAGACGGGCTCCTTCGACGACGAGGCGTGGCGGGCCTGGACGCCTAACGATATGGAATGGACGTTACCCGACTCCGACGGCCCGCATACGTTCTACGTAAAGGCGCGGGATTACCTCGGGAACGAGTCGGCTGTGAATTCCAGCGCTTCCATAATCCTCGATAGGCTCAGCCCGGCTATAGGCCTCGCCGCGGGAACGAGCGCCATCGAATTCAAGACCGGGTCCCAGATACTAGAAGGCCCGGCCCCGTCCGATCGGTACCGCGTCGTCGAGGACTTCGGCATAGCCTCTTACGCCTGGGAGACCGTATCCGGCCCCGGGACGGTTTCCTTCAACGCCTCCGACCCGTACAGCGCCAGCGAACCGCTGGCAGCGGCTACGAGCGAGGGCGAGTACATCATCAAGGTCACGGCCGTGGACTCCGCGGGCAATAGCGGCTCGGCTACTATACCCTTCATATGGGATACGACCCCCCCGGCGGACACGCTTAGCGTGACGACTAGCCAGTATAACGCCAACGGGCAGCCGGAATGGTCGTGGCCCCCGGTAGCGGGCGCGGATTTCTATAGGTATACCTTCGCCGCCGATCCCGACTGGGACGACCTCGGCAGCTTCGCGTACTATGAAAGCGAGCTAACCTCCTTCGCTCCCTCGACCGCCCTCGCCGACGGCCAGCACACGCTCCGGGTGACGTCTTGGGACGACGCGGGCAACAGGGCCGCATCGGCCTCGGCCTCCACGACGACCGTGGACACGGTGAAGCCGTCGATCGCGGGCGGAGGACAGGTATTCCTCACCAATACCGCGACCGCCTTCGCGATTCCCGGTTCCGTCTCGGTAACCGAGACGGGGAGCGGCCTGAACGCCGCGGCCACGCTCTGGACACAAATTTCCGGCTCCGGGACGCTGACGTTCAGCGATACGAAGGCTATAAACCCGAGCATCACGTCCACCGTAGCGGCCGGTTCCGGCTCGGTCTTCGTCATACGCCTCTCGGTGACGGATAACGCGGGCAACGCCAACTCCGCGGATTTCACCATTAACTGGGACAGGGAGCCGCCTCGAGAGCCCGTCGTCACCGGCGTAGGCACGCTAGAGCCATCGGGGAACTACCACACGCCGGACTTGACTCCGACCTGGTTCTGGCAGAGCGGAGGCAACGGGGCGGGCGTCTTCAAGTACAAGTACGATTCCTCGGCCTGGTCGTCCGAGACGGCGGCGACCAGCTACACCCCTCCGACAGTAACCGTCTACGGAAGCAACGAATCCTTGCACACCCACTATTTACAGGTCCAGGAGCGCGACCTGGCGGGCAACTGGTCATCGATAACCACGAAGGGCATCTGGGTCGACAACCTGTTCGTCTCGGCTCCGAGCGTCGCAGCCAACCGCCCCGCGACGACGACGGCGACCTCCATAACCTGGACTTGGAGCTCGGGAGCGGGCGTCACGGGCAATCTGTACCGCTACAAGGTTAATGGAGTCTACAAGAATCCCTCGGGGAGCGCGGGCGACCTGGGCGAGACGTATACCTTCAACTCGGGCCAGGCGGCGGGGACCGCCACTACCTATACCTTCAGCGTCGAGGAATACAACGGGGCGTGGCTTAACAAATTCGGGGTCAGCTCGATTACGGTAGACCTCCAGGGGCCTACGCCCCCGACGGTAAGCGTCGCGCCCATCACGAACGACACCACCCCGACATGGGGCTGGGCCACCAACGGCGCTAGCGACGGGACGGGCATCTTCCGCTACCAGCTCGACGGCACGGCCGGGGCTTGGAGCGCCAATACCACCCAGACAGCGTATACCCCGGCCTCGGCCCTCAGCGAAGCGTCCCATACGCTCTACGTATGCGAGCAGGATCCCCTGGGCAACTGGTCTAATCCGCAGGGCGCGGCCACGACCATAGACGTCACCCCGCCGGTCCTCAACTCCGTCCTCATCAACAGCGACGCCAAGTACACCAACACCCGGGCCGGGCTCGTCCTGACCATCAGCGCCGTCGGCGAGAGCGGGCTCCAGATGAGCATCCTGGATTACGATCCTATCGCCGCGTGGGAGGCCTTCGAGGCCTTCAGCTCCAGCAAGACGGTAACGGTCCCCGCGGGGGACGGCCCTAAGAACGTATACGTCAGGCTCAAGGACTCGGCCGGCAACATATCGTCGTACAAGTACGATACCATCATACTCGACACGGCCGCGCCGACGGCCGGGGCCATATCGATCAACGGCGGGGAGACCTACACTCCGTCGTTCGACGGTTACTTCGACGCGAGCGCCGCCGACTCGTACGCCTCGGCCTCGGAGATATACGTGCAGCACGCCTACCACGACGGCTCTACCTGGTTCACCTCGAGCTGGGACCCGATAGGCACGGCGATACCGTTCGACTCGATGTACACGAACGGCACGGGCTACAAGTACGTCTACGCGCGGTTCAAGGACCTCGCGGGCAACCTTACCTCCGCCGCCGCCGACCCGAGCGGGGGAGGCTGGATCTACGATTCGATATACATGCAGGTCCCGACCATGGGCTACGTCGACAAGGGCGTCTCGGGCGCGGGTACGTTGAACGTGTACTATTACGAGGTCACCGACCCTGCCGGAGACTACGTCAACAGGTACTATATCTACAGCACCGCCGACCCTGACTTCGTGCCGACCACGAGCACGACCGGCATGACCTATCACGGCTACGCGGACCAGACGGCCTCGTCGTTCAAGAACGTATACGTCACGCCCGGCGAGCTGCGGTATTTCTGGGTACGCGCGTATAACGCCGACTCAGGCGGATACGGATACTTCTCGCCGGGGGGGACGAGCGACGAGGACCTGATCAAGCGCGTCGGCTTCTCGTCCAACGTGACGGTAGTGTACGACGACGCGGAACCGAAGGACGTCCTGATCGCCGGGTACATAAAGGCGCTCCTCGAGGACAGCTACTGGAGCGGCGGCATACTCTCCCAGGCGAACATGGCGGGCACGATGCCCAGCTACTCGGTGACGCTCCTGCCCGAGAGGCTCGTGAGCAACGCCAGCTACGGCTCCTTCTACAAGATCTACGGCGACCCTATAATCGTCACGCCCGGGGCCACGTTCTCGAGGACGCTCTCGACCTACGACGTACGGGCCAGGAACATCGCCTCCGGAGGCAACGGCCTCATCGCGATGGGCGCCAACGGCATCACCATCCTGGACAGGATCGAGGATAACTGGTCGGCCTGGGGCCTGACGGGCACCGCGCCGACGCAGATCGGCGGCGGCGAGAGCGCCGGGCTGGCGGCCAGCATGTCCGCGAAGACCCGCGCGGCATCGGTATCGGAAAGCATCTGGCACTCCCCGATGCAGAACACCTACCTGACCGCTAACTTCTACTCGAGCTCGATCAACCTGAGCAACATCTTCAACTCCACCACCGGGAACGTATCGAGGAACGGCGTCTACCTGGGCGCGAACCCCGTCGTGAGCGACGGCGTGGTATACGCGGCGGAGGAAAGCAACGGCAACTACTACCCCGTCGTCAGGCAAGGGCGATTCCTCCAGTTCGGCTACGAGGACGTGCCCGGCAGGGGGTTCGCCTCGGCCACCACGTATCAGTACGGCCAGGTCTTCTTCATAAACCTGGTAGCTAGGATGGACGACTTCTAGCCTCTTCTGGCAAGGCGGGCGGGTGCCCCCGGCCCCGCTCGCCTTGTCAGATTCCCTTCGCGTCGTTAAGATCACCCGTATCGGCAACTCGCGATAATCGGTACGCGAGGACTTCATCCCCAGGAGTAATCAATGCATTCCGCTAATAAGACAGGCAGGTCGAACCTCAGGATCCCCGTAGTCGCGACCGCGCTCGCGGCGGCCCTCGCGCTCGCCGCTACGGGCCCGCTGGCGGCCGCGCCGGCGAAGCGAGCCGAGCCGATCAGGCTGGGCATCATGCCGGACGCCGACTCGCTACCGTTCATGGTGGCCGAGGCGGAAGGGCTCTTCGCGGCCAGCGGCGTCGCCGTGGAGCTGGTCAGCTTCGCGAACGCGCAGGAGCGCGACGCGGCCATACAGGCCGGCAGGCTGGACGGCGCCATATCCGACCTGCTCGCGGCCGCCTTCCTCGCGGCCGGCGGGTTCGACATGCGCGTGACGAGCGCCACGGACGGACGCTACGGCATCGCCGCGGCCCCCGGCTCCGGCATCGCCGACGCGGCGGGGCTGGCCGGCAAGAGGATCGGCCTTTCCACCAACACGATCATCCAGTACTCGGTGGACGCCATAACCGGCGCGGCCGGGCTCCCGGCCTCAGGCTACTCCTCGGTCGCCATCCCCAAGATGCCAGTCAGGATGGAGATGCTGCTGGCCGGCCAGGTAGACGCCGCCGGGCTCCCGGAGCCCTTCCTGACTACCGCCGTCCAGCGCGGCGCGACCCTCGTGGGCACGACCGAGCAGTTCCATATCGACGCCGCTGTCATCGTGTTCTCCAAGGCCGTCCTCGATTCCAGGCTCGACGAGGTCAAGCGGCTTTACGCGGCCTACGCCACGGCCGCCAAGAGAATCAACACGTCGCCCGACTCGTACCGCGGCTTCCTCGTCGAGAAGGCCCGGTTCCCGGCCGAGGTCAAGGACGCGTACCGCTTCGTTACGTACCGCGCGCCCACCCTGCCCGCCGTCGCGCACGTGCAGGCCGCGATATCGTGGCTCAAGGCCCGCGGTCTACTGAGCAAGGATCTGGTCCCCGCCGACCTCCTCGATGGAAGGGCCGTCGCCGCGTGGTAGAGCTCCGGGAGCTCGCGATCGACTACCCCGCGGGCTCCGCGAACGCGCGGGGCCGCGTCCCGGCCGTCGCCGGCGCCAGCGCCTTATTCCCGGCGGGAGGCGTCTCGGCCATAGTCGGCCCGTCCGGCTGCGGCAAGACGAGCGTCGCGCACGCCATAGCGGGGCTCCTCGCGCCTAGTTCCGGGCAGGTGCTCGTAGACGGCGAGCCGGTCCGCGGGGTCCGCGGCAGGACCGCGGTCATCTTCCAGGATTTCGGGCTCCTCCCATGGCGCACGGTCGAGGGCAACGCGGCGCTTCCGCTCGAGGTCGCCGGCGTCGGGCGCTCCGCGAGGCGCGAGAGGGTACGCCCAGTGCTCGAGGAGCTAGGGCTCTCGGGCTTCGGACGCTTCTACCCGAGCAGCCTCTCGGGCGGCATGAAGCAGCGCGTAGCCATAGCGCGGGCCCTCGTCTCCGAGCCCGACATCCTCGTGATGGACGAGCCGTTCTCCAGCCTCGACGCGCTCACGCGCGAGGCCGCCCAGGAGTTCCTCCTGGAAGTCAGGCGCAAGAGGCCCCTCTCGATCATCGTCATTACCCATTCTATAGAAGAGGCCGTATACCTGGCCCAATCCGTCTTCGTCATGTCGGGCAAGAACCCGGGGACGATAAGCGGACGCTTCGACATCCCCGAGAACGAGGCCGCCTCTCGCTTCGCGGCGCGCCCGGATCCCGATGAGCGGGCGGACTCAGAAGGGCGGGCGGACTTCCGCTCCGCCCCCCGCTACCTCGAGCTGTGCGCCGCGATCCGGACGGCGCTCCGCGGCTCGGGCCGGACCGACGACGGGGCCGTGGCGTGACCCCCTCCAGGCGGCCGGGAAGGTCCTCGGCGGCAGGCATAGCGATAGCCGCTACCTTCCTATTCGGGGCATGGGCGGTCGCCGCCGCCGCCGTCGGCAAGCCCTTCCTCCCGAGCCCGGCGAAGGCCGCGGCTGCGTTCGCCAGGCTCGCGGCCGACGGCGCGCTCGGCGTGCACGCCGGGGCCAGCCTCTCCAGGGTGGCCTGGGCGCTCGTAGCCAGCTTCGTCCCGGCGGCCGCGCTCGGCCTCGCGGCCGGGCGCTCCGCTCGCGTCGACGCCGTCGTCTCCCCCCTCGTCTATATCCTGCACCCGCTACCCAAGGCGGCTTTCCTGCCTATAATACTCCTGGCCTTCGGGCTCGGCGAGGCGTCGAAGATATTCCTCGTCGGCGTCATAATATTCAGCCAGGTACTCGTCTCGGCGAGGGACTCCGCGAGGCGGATCCCGAGGCAGCTCATCGACTCGGTCCGCTCGCTCGGGGCCTCCCGCCTCTCCCTGGCCGTCCTCGTCGTAGTCCCGGCGTCCCTGCCCGACCTCCTTACGTCGCTCCGCGTCAGCCTCGGCACCGCGGTCGCCGTGCTGTTCCTCGCCGAGACGTTCGCGACGGAGACGGGCTTAGGCTACCTCATAGTCGATTCCTGGGCGCGCGTAGCCTATCCGGAGATGTACGCCGCCATCATCGCGATGAGCCTCCTGGGGCTCGGCCTCTTCGCGGCCGTCGACGCGGCCGAGCGGCTCCTATGCCCGTGGCGCTCGTACAGGACGTAGGGCGAAGTCTCCGCCACTATGGAACCATGATAGGGCGGACCCGCTACGCGGGTATCAGGCCAGGGGGAAGCGCGCCTCGACGAGCGTTCCGGGGGCCGCGGCCGATAGGTCGATCGTGCCGTTCAACTGCAGGACGAGGGCCCTGACAATCGTCAGGCCCAGCTTCCCCTCGACGCCCCCGGGCAGCCCGGCGCCGTAGTCCCTGACTCGTAGCGCGGCCTGGCTCCCGTCGCGGACGAAGGAGACGTCTATCCTGCCGCCTTTATCCTCGCCGTACCCGTGCTGCATGGCGTTCGTCACGATCTCGCGATAGAGGAGCCCGAGCGACACCGCCGAGTCGAGCGATAGGGGTATGTCCTCGCACTCGATCACGATGTCGAAGCGGGCGCCGACGCTCGCGGCCTCGGTCGACTGCGACGAGAGCACGTTCAGGTACTCCCTGACGTCGACCCTGAGCGACTCGGGCCGCTCGGCGGTTATCAAGTACGCCGCCGCAAGGGCGGACGTCCTCGACTGTATCTTCGCGAGGGCCAGCCGGACCTCCTCGGTAGCCTCGCCCTTCTGAAGCTCTATGAGGCTCTCCAGGAACTGGAAGTTATTCTTGACGCGGTGGTGCAGCTCGCGGAGGAGTATCTCCCTGTCGTCGAGGGCGTCGTGGAGCCTCTTGTCGTTGCGCTTACGCTCGCTTATATCGCGGATGAAGGCCTGGTACAGGACGCGCTCCCCGAGCCGTATCGGGGATACGCTTATCTCGGCGTCGAACGAGGAGCCGTCGCCCCGGGAATGCGTCCACTCGAATATCATCGAGCGGCCCGAGGAGACTTCCTTTAGGATACTCAATACCGCGTCAGCGCTCGCGCGGCCGTCCGGCTGGGAAACCGGGGAGAAATCTATGGGGCTACTCCCCAGGATCTCGGCGGCGGACCTTCCGTATAGCCGCTCCGCGCCCCGGTTGCACTCCACGACCTTGAACGATCGGTCGACGATCAGGATGCCGTCGTTGGCGGCGTCGAACAGCTTACGGAACCTAAGCTCGGACTCCTCCAGCTCGCGCTCCCGGACGGCGACGCGCTCCGACAGGCGCTTCTCCTCCTCCGCGAGGACCAGCCGCTTGCCCCGCTCCAGGTACACGCGGCTAGCGGCGAACAGCGCCGCCGCGAGGAGCAGCACGCCCGCGGAGAAGACGAGCGTCCTCGGCGTCTCGACCGCATTGAGGTCGGCCATGAGCGAGGAGCGCGACTCGTCAGCGATTATGGTGAACTCGCCGCTGCCTAGCCTGAACGAGCGAGAGGTCATCAGGCTCCCCTCGTCGAGAGCGAAGAGCGTCGGCTTACGGTCGTCGGAGGCCCAGAGAATCCTACCGGCGCCGAACATCAGGAACGAGCGGCGGCCCTCGCCCGTGGCTAGCGGCGACAGGTACTTATCTATCGCCTTTCCTAGGCCGACCGCGGTACCCAGGACTCCCTTGAGGGCCCCCTCGACGTATACGGGGTAGAAGAACATGAAGTAAGGCTCGGGATCGGCCGAAGGCCCGTGCAGCACTACCGGGGCCTCGCCCGAGCCGAAGCCCTGCCAAAGCTCGGAGGAGGCCTGGGTCAGCGCGGCGACGACGCTCCCGGTACCTTGTCGCGCCTCGACGAATCGAGGCATCCCGGGACCGCGGAAATAAGCGTAGGCTATTGACTCCCTGTAGGACTCGCTCTCGAACTCGAGGAGCGAGACCATGGACGCGTCGTCGCGGATGCCGCGCTCGTACTCGTTGAAGGAATATGACGATAGGATGCGGTTCTCCTCGAGCAGGCGGGAGAAGCTCTCCTCCATAGCGTTGCGAGCCAGATCGACCTGTAGCGCCCTATTGCGCTCCGCGAGGGCCAGGTGCGTCCTAGTGGACGCCCGATCGGCCACGTACCACGAGGCGGCGACCGCGGACGTCACGATGACGGCGGCGAATAAATACGCTAGCCTTAGCCACCGCTCGCGCTCGAATTTCATACTATTATAATAGGCTACTGAGTATTGAGGTTCAAGACTGACACGTCGAAAACAGAATTCATCTTGACGATCGCTCCAAAATCTCTAATAATCTAATGATGACGACTCAACTAATCGATTCCCTCTGGGAACGCCTCGCGGGGGTTTCTATAGAGGCCCTCAGGATGAGCGACGCCGAGGCGGCGCGCTTCCGCTCCAACCGCGTGGCCAAGCTCGTGGGGCTCCTACCCTTCCTGGCAGGCTGCGACGACGCCGAGCGCACGGCCCTGGCCCACCTGGCCGTCTTCGCTATAGCAGGCCGAGGCGAGGCCCGCCGCGTATTCGACCATTCGCCGGCCGACGACGCCGAGCCCCTCGCCAGGCTACGTACTATAGCCGACTTCAAGGGCGGCCAGCGCGCCGTCATAGACAGGGGCATGGCCATGCTCGGCCTGTGCATGGTCTCGGGCTACCGCCGCGACGCCGAGCCTGACAGGATCCTAGGCGCGTATAATCCGGTGAATGCCGATACCGGCAAGGCAGCGGGGGCCGAGAGCGCCTTCAGGAAGACAATAGCCGGGACCCAGCCGACCGAGGTAGACGCTATCTTGTCCGTAGACGAAGCTGCAACAGGATTCTGGCAGGGATAACATGCCTAAAAGTCTTCGCGCTTCAGGCTTCTTATTCGCCTCGATATTCTTGCTCGGATTTCTAGTCAATCTAGTTTTCATCGGCATGCGCGACGGGATACTCCGAGGATTACTGCATCCGTATCAGATAATCCTAATCGCCGCGACGGGCCTATTCCTGCTCAGCGGATTCTTCGAGCGCCTTCGATGGATACAGCCGCTGATGTTCATAGTGCTGAGCCCCGTCAGTATCATTTCCGACGCGCAGAGCATCTACGGCCTCGGCTTCTTCGTCATGGGCGTCATCCTGCTCGAGCGGGCCGGCTTCTTCGTCAAGCGACGATCCATTAAGTTTTTCATAGTCCTTTCCTACCTGCTCGTGATAGAGATAGTCGCCGTCGTCGTCTCCAAGCGGCCCATAGCCGACGCCGTGTCGCCGACCTTCTTCATAGCCGCCTTCGGGCTCTTCCTATGGTTCCTCTACAACGATAAGCTCGTCACCATGCTCAAGGAGCCGAGGCCGAGCGTATCGCTTGTCGACAAGGGCCTGTCGGCGGCGGAGCGATCCTTCGTCCTGCTGACGCTGGCCGGGAAGTCCCACAAGGAGATAGCCGTCGAATTCGACCTGAAGGAGTCGACGGTCCGGAACACGCTAGCCCGCGCCTACAAGAAGCTGGGCGTCGAGGACCGCGTCGGGCTCGCGATCATAGGGGAGCGCTACGAGATACTGGGCTGAGCCATAAGGCCCGCTACGCGGGCTGCCCGAGCGGCGGACGGCCCGAATAGCGGCGGGAACGGCGCAGAGCAGCGTCAGTGCCCCGTCCTGGCTAGCCTAGGTCAAAGCCCCGCCGGCAGAGGTAATCGCAGAAGAAGCAGGCGTCCCCCGTCTTGCCCGGGAATTTGACCCCGGAGGCCTCGAGGCGCTTCCTTGTCTCCCCTAGCCCCGTCTCGTAGCAGGCCCTGATAAGGGGGCGCTCGGCGGCGTTCCGCATGAGCGCGTCGTACGAGTCGCGCGCGGTACCTACGATCAGCTCGGGGTTCTCGTTGGCGAAGCCGCAGCAGACGGCTACGGAGCCGTCGGGATGGACGTAGAGGACGTTGCCGGGGCCGGCGCAGTAGTCGTCCGCGAACCAGCGGGAGGCGTCCCAGGCGCCCTCCCCGGCCGAGCGCGAGAGGGGCGAGCGGACGACGGGCACGAGCAGGCCCGAGCCGTCGTCCGGATCGGACTCGGAGCGCGCCAGGTAAGCGGCGTCGACGACGCGGGCCGGCTCCCCGTCCGACGACTCGACGCGGCCTCCGAGCGCCTTCGCGACCTCGTCAAGGCCGGCTAGGAAGGCCCCGTCGTCGGGCGAACGCACGGAGAGTATCTCGGCGGCGTCCTTGCGGCCCCAGGCCTCGAAGACGGCCCGGAGGAAGGCCGCGACGCGCTCGGGCCGCTGCCCGTGGTACGCGTCGTAGCTCAGGCCCACGATGCCGTCGAAGCCGGCCTCGCAGACGGCCGCGAGCGACGAGCGGAGCCCTTCCTCGTCCTTCCACCAGTCGCCGTTCGTCATCAGGCGGTCGAAGAACAGGCCGCGCTCCACGGCGGCGCGCGACACCTCGACGAGGAAGTCGGGCCTCAGGAACGGCTCGCCGCCGGAGAACCCTATCCTCTCCACGCCGCTCTCGGCGCAGGCGTCGAGGAAGGCGACAGCGTCGGCGGACGACAGCTCGGCGGGGCCGCGGGCGACGCGGCAATGGGGGCAGCGGAGATTGCAGCGGCCCGTGGGCGCGAAGATGATCTCTTCCGGTTGGAACATGGCTATAGCGTAGCCCTAAGCGAGCCGAGGCTCAAGTAGCTCGGGGAAGTGCCCGTCGGGAATTATCCGTTTGAACGATTCTTTCATTTGCGCGCCGGGCCCCGGACGAAGTACTACTCTATGCGTGGTACATAGACAGGAGCCTTGAGATGGAACGATTAAGGACCATAATCGAAGATACAGCCGCCGGGACAGGATTCTCGGGAGTCGTCTCGGTCTCGAGCCGCTCGGGACCGGCGTTCCGCGCGGCTTACGGCTACCGCGACCGCGCCAACGGAGCGGTGAACGGGACCGATACGCGCCTCGCCATAGCCTCGGGCACGAAGCTATTCACCGCCCTCGGGATCGGGAGGCTCGTACAGGGAGGACGGCTTTCGGTATCGACCGAGGTCGGCGAGCTCGCGCCTGATTTCTCCGCCTGGATAGACCCCAGGGCGACTATAGGCCAGCTCCTGACGCATTCGTCGGGCTGCTACGACTACCTCGACGAAGAGGCGATGGAAGACTACGACAACTTCAGGCTGGAGATCCCGTGGTACGACCTAGCCACGCCTTCCGATTATCTGCCGCTCTTCCAGGGCCGCCCATCCAAGTTCGCCCCCGGGGAGCGCTACTCCTACTCCAACGGCGGCTACGTCGCACTCGGCATCCTTATAGAGCGCGTCTCGGGCTCGCCGTACCGCGACTTCATCGCCGCGGAAGTGCTCGCCCCCGCCGGCATGGCGGGCTCGGGCTTCTTCGCCTTCGACGAGCTTCCCGCCGACGTCGCCTCGGGCTACCTGGGCGACGGCCTCGCGACCAACGTCTATAAGGTGCCCGTACGGGGCGGCGGCGACGGAGGCATGTATACCACGGCGGCGGACCTGGACGCGCTCTGGCGCTCGCTGTTCTCGGGCCGTATCCTGGCGGAAGGGCTCCTCGAGGACTGGCTCGCCCCCAAGATCGATATTAGCGAGCGTAGCTCCTACGCCTACGGCCTCTACCTGCGGAAGAAGGACGGCTCGTACTTTATAGTCGGCGGCGACCACGGCGTCGGCTTCGACTCCCGGTACCTCCCCGACCGCGACCTCGTCGTCTCCATCCTATCCAACGAGAGCGACGGCGAGGAGGCGATGCGGGACGCGATACTGGGCGCCTTGGACGACGGAGCGCTCTAGGCGCGGCTTTCGGTCGCCCGCGCGGGCGAGAACGACCGGGCCGGCGAGAGCCTCGGCCCGGCGACTATTGGCCGGCAACCGGGAAGATAGATATCGTGAAGGCGCCATAGCGTAATATGGCCGACGCTATACGGTTTTATATCATGCCGTTTAATGCCGATCGTTGAGATTATCTGAAAATCGGCTGCGAAAAATGCGTTTTTCGATTAAATAACGACATATTATCTCTTTTAGCACTAAACATCCCCTGCTAGTTGTTGTATACTATCTCTCGAGAGAGTCTATCTAGACATCGATGTAACGCCCTTTCCTGAGGACGGACGCGATAGGCCTTCGACGGACGCGACAGCGCCAGGCGAAGGACTAACCGCGGTTTTCCTCGGACGACGTAAAGATTTACGCCCGGTGGTCCTGAACTCCCCAATCGCCTATCCTGGATGGGCGTACTATTTTAGCTCGGAGGAAGAACCTCCGAGAAGAGGAAATTACCATGGGCAAGAAAATCTACGTCGGAAACCTTAGCTACAACACCTATGAGAACGCGCTCCGCGATCTCTTCGCCGCCTACGGCCAGGTCGACTCCGTCAAGATCATCACCGATCGCGACTCCGGCCAGTCCAAGGGCTTCTGCTTCGTAGAGATGGGTTCCGATGCCGAGGCGCAGGCCGCTATCCAGGGCATCAACGGCCGCGAGGTCGACGGTCGCCAGCTCAAGGTCAACGAGGCCATGGACAAGCCCCGCCGCGACAACAATCGCTACTAGTCCCCGGCCGTAAGGCCAGAGAGAAGCCCGGCTGAGAAGCCGGGCTTTTTTTCGCTTCCCGTAAAACGGCCGGCGCGGGGCCGTCCCGTCAACGCTTCCAGGCGGCTCCAGCGAAGAGGGCGCTGACGGCCGCGTCGTAGGCCTGGAAGCTCGTGGCCTTCTCTATCGCCTTGAGGGCGTCCGGCCGCTTAGTCGAGTCCGAGCGCGCCCCGAACGAGCGCCCTAGATACCCCCATAGTTCCTTCATCTTATCGAGGACGTGCCGCTGGCCGCTCAGGATTTCCCGATATCCGAAATACACGTCATCGTGAAAGGCCCCGATGGAGGCGATAGGATCGCTAGGCGGCCCGAGTCCCTTGATTCCTGAAGGCAGGAACGGATCGGAGATGGCGCCCCGGCCCAGCATCCACTCGCCGACTGACGGGAAGCGAAGCCTCAGGGCGTCGAAGTCTGCGACGCGGTTGATGTCGCCGTTATAGGATACGGGGTGCCTCGACGCCCGCGCCGCCTCCTCGAATCCGTCGAGGTCGGTTTCGCCGCCGTACATCTGGACCCCGACGCGAGGATGCACGATTATCCTCGAGATCGGGAAGTCGTTGAGCGCCTGTATGACGGGCATGATCTCGCGCCTATCGTCGAGGCCTAGCCTGAGCTTGACCGATAGCGGCAACGCGCTATGCGCGCAGGCGAGCTCCAGGAAGCTCCTTATCAGATCGGGGAACGGCAGGAGGCCCGAGCCCCTGCGCTTCGCCGTTACCATAGGATAGGGGCAGCCGAGGTTCCAGTTCACTTCAGAGTAGCCTAGGTCGGCCAGGACGGCGGCGGTCGAGACGAAACCGGGAGCGTCGTTGCTCAATACCTGAGGGATCACCGGGATACGCCTATTATATTCCGGTAGCAGGTCCTTATAGTGAGCGTCGCCCTTGCGCGAGCCGTCGACCGATAGTATGAACGGGGCCATAGCCCTATCGAAGCCGGGGAAGGCCTTGACGAACGCGTTCCTGAACACGCGGCCGGTAACGCCATGGAGCGGCGCCATGCAGAGGATAAGGGACAGGATACGCCTCGCTTTCAGATCGCCGTATTGCATCGGCCTCGCTAGGCGCTCGCGACGGCGGCTCGGTTCGACTTCCCTTGGGGCTTTAGTAAAAAAAGCAGACCCGGCCGATGGCCGGGTCTGCTTTTTTAGCCCCTAGGGGAGTCGAACCCCTCTTTAAAGATTGAGAATCTTTTGTCCTAACCGATAGACGAAGGGGCCGTATCGGAACGGTTTCCTGGGCGTTAACCCGAAGAACCATAGTTCCCCAGGGAGGATTTGAACCCCCACAGGCAGATCCAGAGTCTGCTGTGCTACCATTACACAACCGGGGAATGCGCTGGGCAGGAGGCAATATATCGGAAACTTTATCGTAGAGTCAAGAGGATATCAGCGCTCTATAGCCGCGAACGCCGCGTCGATAAGCGGATCGCGGAAAAGTTTCGCGTACTTGCGAGCCGTAAGGCCCAGTTTGTCGGCGATCTCGGTATCCGCCCCGCTCGCGAGCAGCTTGACGACCATAACGGAATCGCCGCGCCCGACGGCGAGCACGAGCGCGGTCTGGCCGTCCTTGCTCTGGAGATTGGGATTCGCGCCCCGATCAAGCAGGAAATCGACGAGCGCCTCGTCGCCTTGCTGGGCCGCGTCCATCAACGCCGAGTAACCGCGGTCGTCGCTCTGCACGTCGATGGCTGCTCCCCTATCGAGCAGCAGCTCGACGATGCCGCGATGCCTGGATCGAGCGGCGAGGCAGAGCATCGGAACGCCCGTTTTCTCCCTAATATCGGGCAGGAACCCCGACGAGAGGAACAGGTCTACGGCCTTCGTATCGCCCTCGCGGACGCACTGCGCGAATGATTCGGCGTGCCACGATATTCCAAGCTCGAGAAGCGCGGCCTTGGCCATCCGTCGTTCCTCCTTGGCCGTCCACTCTACCTCCTCCGCCAGGTAGTACGCGCAGGTCGCGTCCAGGTCGGCGAACCTCCTGATGTCGGCGATCCAGGGAGCTACGGTCATCTCCTCGTTTAGCAGGAAGAGCGCGAGCGGGGACGGCTGACCCCGGGCGAGGCCGATTACATAGGCGAGCCAAGCCGCTTCGGAATCGGCCTGGTCGACGACGCACAGCAGATGGGACGCGCCGGCCAGCAAGGCGTCGAACCTCGATCGCGGTTCTCGCCTCCACGACTCGCTGATCTTCAGCCCGAGCGTATCGCATCCGTCCGATTCCAGGCGGACCATTATGCTCCTGGCGATAGAGGCGTTCATAGGAGATGCCAAAACGGCGATTTTCAACGCTACCCCTGGGACGGCGGAATACAGGCCATAAGCCGGAGCTTAGCTCGAGCCGTTCCCTTCGAGAATCGGCATAGATGCGATATCGATTAATATCAAATACTATTAATTACTCACTATTCTGATAGTATGCTTGACACGAGTAGAGATAATGGATATTATGCGGATAAATCAAGCGAACATGGTCGTCTTCTTGACAATGCACTCATATCGAGCACCCGGCGACTAGTAAGTACGATAGGGCTTCCGGGGTTTTACCTCCTTATCCGGAAGCTCTTTTTTTTATTCCCGCCTTGTCCGTCTCGTCCCTCGACGATATAGTATCTGCGTGAAAGAACACGACGACAAGAAAAATGCCGCCCGTACCGTCTCCGCCGCGTTCAAGGTCGGAATACCCGTACTGCTAGGATACTCCAGCATCGGCTTCGCGTTCGGGCTCGTCCTCGTCGGATCGGGCCTACCGTGGTGGCTATCACCGGTCATGGCTATAGTCGTTTATGCCGGCGCCGCCCAGTTCATGGGGGCGGGCCTCCTGGCGGCGGGAGCCGGAGTCATGGAGATAGCGATCCTCACCCTGCTCATGAACGCCCGCCACATGGTGTACGGCATCTCGGTGCTCGATAAGTACGCCGCGGCGAAACGCTCGAAGCCGTACCTGGTATTCAGCCTGACCGACGAGACTTACGGCCTGGTGACGACGATCGCGCCGCCGGCCGGAGTCGACCCCGTCGGCTTCTACTTCGCCCTCAGCGCGATGAACCAGCTCTGGTGGGTACTCGGCTGCGCCGCCGGGGCGATCTTCGGAAGGGCGCTGCCGTTCGATACTGCCGGGTTGGATTTCGCTATGACGTCGCTATTCGTCGTGCTCCTCGTGGAACAGACTAAGACCGTGCGGCGCGCCGAGCCGTACCTGGCGGCCGCGGTCGCCGCGGCGGTAGCGTACTTCGCCGTTCCCCCGGGCAACTTCATCCTAGCCGCCACCGCGCTGACGTGCGGACTGCTCCTCGTCGCGCGGGGGCGCCTGGAGCGCGGGGAGAACCGCGAGGGGAGCGCTAGGCGATGAACAGGATACTGGCGACCGTGGCGGCAATGGCCATCGTGACTATAGCGACGAGGGCCGCGCCGTTCCTCTTCTTCTCCAAGCGGAAGCCCCCCGCCTCCCTCGATTTCCTCCAGGCCTACCTGCCGCCCGCCTTGATGACCATACTCGTGCTTTCCGCCTTCAGGAATGTATCCTGGGCCGCTTCGCCGCACGGCGCGCCAGCCCTGGCGGGCGCCGTCGCGACCGCCGTACTCCACCTATGGAGGCGCAACGTCCTCCTATCTATCGCGGGCGGCACGGCGATATATATGGCGCTCATTCGCTTGATCGCCTAGCTCGGCGTCGCCTTGCCAGGCGTCGCCAAGACCTGCGTCGCGCATCGGGCCGGGGCCGGGCCGCGCTCGAAGGCCCTAGATCGCGGCCCTGAATACGTCATTTTCATAGGCCTGAATATTAAATATAGCAAAGCGTTTTAGTATACTAATACGATGCGAGAGCGAAGGCCCGACGTGACCGATCGCGAGCGCGAGGAGGAAGCATGAAGTACGCGAAGGCGATAACGGACCTGGTAGGCGACACCCCGCTCGTCATGGTCAAGTCGGAGGGAGCCGCGGCCGGGGCGGCGGTGCTCGTCAAGCTGGAGTCCTTCAACCCCTTCTCCAGCGTCAAGGACCGCATAGGGCTCGCCATGATAGAGGCGGCCGAGGCGTCCGGCGCGTTGAAGCCGGGCTCCGTGCTGGTAGAGCCTACCTCCGGCAACACGGGCGTCGCGCTCGCCGCGGTGGCCGCGTCGAAGGGATACCGAATAATCCTTACGATGCCCGAGACCATGAGCGTCGAGCGGCGCAAGCTCCTCTCGGCCTACGGCGCGGAGCTCGTCCTGACGGAGGGCGCCAAGGGCATGAAAGGCGCTATCGCCAAGGCCCAGGAGATAGCCGCCTCGACTCCCGGCGCGTTCATGCCCATGCAATTCGATAACCCGGCCAATCCCGCTATCCACGAGCGCACCACCGCCGCGGAAATATGGCGCGACACCGACGGGACGGTCGACGTCGTCGTGGCGGGCGTCGGCACGGGAGGTACCATCACCGGTATATCAAGGGCGCTCAAGGCCCGCAAGCCGTCGTTCAAGGCGATAGCCGTCGAGCCCGCTGATTCGCCGGTGCTTTCCGGAGGGAACCCGGGGCCGCATAAGATACAGGGCATCGGCGCGGGCTTCGTCCCCGGCGTCTACGAAGGCGCCGTCGTAGACGAGGTGATTCGGGTCGGGCACGAGGACGCGGGGAAGTCCGCGCGCAGGCTCGCCAAGGAAGAAGGCATACTCGTGGGCATCTC
>Ga0180008_1000146_pt1 | contig 73113 bp, 143 predicted proteins | sample MM_PW_MetaG_FD_121121 | JGI IMG/M metagenome (GOLD analysis project Ga0180008, IMG submission 121121) | Groundwater microbial communities from the Aspo Hard Rock Laboratory (HRL) deep subsurface site, Sweden - MM_PW_MetaG | ecosystem: Environmental > Aquatic > Deep subsurface > Groundwater... | reverse complement strand
GGCACTAGCATCGAGATAGACCCGGTAGCGTTCAGCCGTATTGCGTTCTTGCCTACGCTGTAAAGCGCAACGTCGCCAGCGGTCATCTTGCCCCACACGCCAGCGGCAGCCAGCGCGCGGGAAGCGAGCGAGAACGCTTGCGAACCAATCCACACCACCAACGACTCTGCGCCATCGGGAGGTCGCGAAAGGAACCCGTAGTGCTGCCACCAATCGATGGGAGTCGACTCGTCAGCGTCCGCGCCAAGGTCAATCGGGTCGCCTGGTGTGCTGGGCGGTTGCTCTTGGAACGCAACAATGGTTGACTTGTCGTCGCCCACAACGTCTGTGCGCTTGATTGGCAGAATGCTAAACAGCGATTGGAGACGCCTACCCATTACCTGCCAACGTCTCCGCGTGGTGCATTCGCCAACACGCGAGGTTGAGGTTTGCCAAAGTTCCTGATGGGTGCAGGTTTCTTCTCTTCAGATTCACCTGGAGAACCTGGGGGGAAGTCTGCCTCGCCGAATTGAATTGATCCCTTGGGCACTAGTCGCAATTCGGTTGTCGTGCCTCCGCCAAGGTCTTTGCGGAACGTGCGGCGAGAGACCCAGAAGTCGCCTCGCACTCCAAGGATGTCATCTTCAATCGTTGCGATGGTATTGACCTGGAACATATTGCCGGTCTCATGGTCGCGGTGCCCAACCGCTGTGCAAGTGTAGACTTCTGACGACTCGGTCAACCTTGTTAGTTCTTGCAGTGCAAACGCATAGCACTCTTCCATGGTTGTGGCGCTGTCGTTCTGCATGTATGCAGGCTCAACAAACCAGTGGTCTCTAGCCCCCATGTCGATGGCACCGAACACTTCGCCCTTCGCCCATTCCTTCGCTGTGGTCTTGGCCCTAACGGAGATGAAAGACGGTGTCTGTGTGCGGTCGCGCTCGTAGGTTGCGCTGGGGTATGCCACCGAACGCTCGCCCCTGCGCCGTTGTATCTTGTACGCTGGTGCTTGTTCATACTCAGGACCACCAAGTACCAAGTCACCATTGGGCATGGCCCACAACCACAAACCAAACCGCCGGATATTGCGCGCTATGAATTCAAACGCTCCGTCTCCGGGGTTGGCGCGCGTGCGCTCCACTAGCTTCTTGAGCATAGCGGCGCGGTCCTTTGGTTTGACAGACGCCGCCACGTCCAACAGCGAACGCTGTGATTGTGAGTCTGTGATCAGATTCGGTTGGCCTTGCTTGTAGTAGTAAGGCAACAGCGACTCGACCAATGCCTCAATCGTAAGGCCGTCAACCTTGAAGTCTGGCGGCATGTTGGCCTTGCACAACGGGCGCAAGATGTCGCGCCCCGTTACCGTCGTGACCAGTCCACCCTCTGGCGTGCTGGACATTGACACGTTGTCGATGAACCCGGTCAGTTGGAGCATGCCGTCAACGTACAATTGTACGCGGTAGTCAGGTTGCAGTTGGCCTATATTGGCAACGTATGCTTCCTCGCCACCCACAGTGAACGACCAACCGTCAGTAGGAGTCAGGAAGTCAGTGTCAATCGAATACGAATCCCATCGGTCTAGCGGTGTGCCATCCTCAAGGATGATGCGCGCTTTCTCGATGATTGCCATCTAGTCGCCGACCTGCACGAAGTACTCTTTGCCCATGGGTATCAGACCTGTGCGAGCCAGCGCCGGATTGAGCTTTAGGAAGTCGGCAATCTTCATGCCCGCCGCACCAGACGCGTCGCGAACCGCGATGTCTTGTTGGGCAATGATGAAGTCGATCTTCTTCTGGTTTGGCGCGAGCGAATCCTTGACCTCTTGCAACGATGCCTCGATAGACTTCAACCCATCGACAACGCCCCACGCCTTGGGGTCAGTCGCTTGGTTGACAGTGTCAATCATGCCGTTGACTGCGCCTATGACGTTGTTGACCGAATTGATCATTGCCTGAACGGACAACTGTGCCAGGAACAGCATGCCCTCAAGCTGCTTGAGAGCCTGTAGCAAGTCGACTCCACTGCCGTCCTCGTACTCTGGCTTGGGTGTCAATTCCGCAGCACTGTCTTTGATGGCGTCCGCAACCGAGATAGCCTCAGCGATGGGGCCTAGCGGATTGTCCGCTACGGTGATGTTGTTCTCAGTCGTCTCTACGAATTCAACATCAACGTCGTAGCCGTCTCGCCGCTCAGGTGTGATGCTAAGCGTAAACGATGACACCTTGGCATCCATCTCACCGAATTCAGGATGCCGCAAGTTGCCAGTCGACCCGTCGAGGCATGCATTCCAGAAGTCTCGGAACCTCGAAGGATACAGGTCGGGGTACTCAATCACACCCACGCGGAACGGGATGCGGAAAGACATCGTAGCAGACTCGCGCCCAGTGTGCTCAATGAACGCACCGTCAATGCCGTGCTGTCGATGCATGGCTTGCCCATGCTTGAACGCTAGACTGTTGGTCTGCGATGGTACCTCGATACCACGCCACGACAGTGCTGGTAGCAGAGTCAGGATGTCAGTGAGCGGCATGGTCAATCACCTGGCAGAGCGGTTGCTGGTTTGCCGTTGCGACCAGACGCGTCCGCTCCCTTTGCCATATTGGTAGCGATGGCTGCGGCAGACTTCTCGCTAGCGGCCAAGTAGGCTGCAATCTGTGCGGCCTTCTCTGCGGCTGCGTCGGACGTTGTGCCTTGCGACTGTTCCGAGCTTGCTTTGAAGAAGTCGTATGCCATCTTTGCCACGGCAGGAACCACGGTTAGTGGATTGACTAAAGCGGTAGCGTCTGCCGCGAAGTCTTCACCGCTTGCGACCTGGCCGACTGCCCCAAACTTAGACCTATCGGCGTACGCTGCCAACTTTACGCGCTGTGCCTCCAGGTCTGCCAAGTCCTTAGCGCTTTTGCCGCCACGGTTCATGATGTTAGACGATGCCACGTCAGCAGCAAACACGCCCTTCCCGACCACCTTCCCCCTATCACTGGCCTGGTCTATAAGTTCCACTCCCATGGCTGTGATTGTAACCGCAGCGGCGGTGATAGCCAGTGCCGATCCGGCCCCACCCAATTTACCAAGGCCGCCAGTGCCACCATAAGTAGCAGTCTGCATTGAGGCGAATGCACTCTTGAATAGAGACGGCAACGCCGCTGTCGCAACCTCTTTGCCAACGTTGAATGCTAGCAATGCGCCCAATGACTTCAGCGGATTGTCGGCAACCACGACAGCCAACTTCGCAAACCCTTGCGTTAGTGAGAGTATCTGAGGCAGCAACTTCGTAAAGGCTGGAAGCATCTTGCCAATCTCTGCTTGAAACTGAGCATAGTTCTGTTGGAACTTCTTGGCGTCAGTCCCCATCACAGTGGCGAGCGCAGCATCTCTTTCACCGCCGCCCAACTTGGCACCAGCCTTGCCAAGAATCAAGTCCTTTACCGCCTTCTTCCCGGCCTCGCCACCGCCAGCCTCGCTGAACGTATTGGCGAGACTGTTGGTCATCTTCTTAGACCGCACGCCAAAGATCTTCATCAGCGCTTCGGTGGGAGACTTGACATCAGAACCAAACTTGGAAGGGTCTTTCTCAGCGGCAGCTAGGATGTCTGGGATCAGGTCGTGCGTTGCTCGCACCCTGCCCGACTTGCCGAACACCTCGACTCCAGCCTTGCGCAACTGCGGAGCCTTCATGCCCATGTCATCGATTGACCTAGCTACAGCGGTGCGCGCTTCCTCTGCGCTAACGGTGGCGTCAACGGCCAACTGCGCAAGCGCAACCATCTCACGCACACCACTGGAACCGCCCATCTCAGTGGCCTTGGCGGCGCCCATCAAGCGAGGCAGTTCAGGACCAAGGTTCCTGAATTCGATCTGGCCCTCTTTGCCCATGGCAACAAGACCTTCAATTAGGTCTGTCATCTCTTTGCCAGGTTGGATGCCAGCATTGATTGATGCCGCGACAACCGCGCCAAGGTCTTCCATCGATACGCCATAAGCGACCGCTGTCTTGGTTAGGTCTTCCCAGTCCTTCATGGCTCTAGTGAGACCCACACCGCCCCCAGCGCGCTCTGCCACAACGCCCAAACCCGTTAGCGTTTCGTCGGCACTCACGCCGTACTTGCTACCCATCGACTGCGCGAAAGATGTTAGTCCGCCAGTGGTTTGCGTGGCAGCACCAGTCTTGTCGCGTGTGGAATTGACTAGGTATGCCGCTTGCTCAGTCAACTTTACCTGAGCCATTAGAGCCGACGTGATGGCGATGCCACCAGCGGTTAGGCCCATACCAGTAGCCATGCCAGTTAGTGAGCCCACAGTGCCGCGTACGCCACGACCAACCGCGCCCATGGCTCCACTAGCCATGCGAGTGCGGCCCATGCGAGATGCCGCGTCAGCCTTGGCAATGGCCCTTGCCTCGCGAGCTTTCGCGCGAGCAACGGCCCTTGCCTCTTGCTCTGCGATTCTAACCTTGGCGCGAGACGACTTTTCCGCTGCCCTTATCTCTTGGGCCGCTGCGCGCGCGGCCCACCTGCCAGTCATAAGCGCAGAGCGTTCCTTGATCTTCTCAAGGTTCTTTGACGCGGCTATCTGAGTGCGCGCCGCACTCTTTGCGGCATTGGCACCTTGCTTGGCCGCTCGCTCCTCAACGTTAGCCAACTTCTTAGCGCGCTTCTCAATCGTATCGAACGCGCGCGCAAGTTCGGCAGCACCGCCGATCTGAAAGTTGACTATGATGGGCGCTGGCATTATCTACTCTTCGTCACCAGGGGTCGGATGGGACGTTTCGCTTGTACCAGGATCGGACTGCGAACCAGACGAGCCAGTGTCTGTCTTCGAGGGAGCAAGGCGGTATGCCAAAGAAAGCACCAATTGTACCAGCTCCGCGTGCTCCAAGTGCGCTAAAGGGTACGCGTCGAACCCCATCGACAACTTCTCAATCCACGCGTCAACATCTTCCTCGCTAAGCATCCTCCACAGTGGCCCATACTTGGCTTGCGTTGTAGCGTAAGCGTGGAACAGAGACGCAATCTCATCGCTGGTCAACAGGTTACGCATCTGTGCGGGCGAGTCGAACAGATGCCTGTGCTTCGTGTTGCCGTCTTGCACGTCAACCTCGCGGCAAGCACGGAACAGCAATTCAACAATCTTCGCGTTCTGATAGACCTCGTCCCATGCCTCGGAACGGATTGACTGAATCTCAATCTCGCCAGCGCGCTTGTCGCCCTTGAACACCTTGCGGGCGTGCTCTTCCGACGCTGCGCCGCACGCATCAATCTCGGCTTGCGTTAGCACGCGACACCGGTACTCAAACACCGGTTTGCCATCAGACCCATTGCGCGGAAATGGCAAAACCTCCGAAGACGCACCAACCGCTGACAGCTTGCGAACAAGCTCCGACGCGGGAACGTCCTTCGGAGGTCCATTGCCTGCGCTGCCCCTCAACTGCGCATCGATACCCATGTAGTCCTACCTCATTCTGTCATCGCACGCCCTCGCGCGGTTGTCGTATCACAGACCCGTAAGCGTTACTCGACCGTCCAGGGTTCGCCCTCGAAGTCGAACGAGAACGTGGCGGGTTCGCCTTCGCCGAAGTCGCCCTTGACGTTCATCATGAATCCCTTAGACGAGTATCGCTTGTTGGCAAGCCATCCGATGAATTCGATTGGAGTGCCGTCTTGACACGTAGTGATGTAGTCGTATTCGGGGCCAGCCTTGGGCACCGCATTGGTCACGCTCGCCTTGGCAGACGGCGCGCCCTTACTGATACCAGCAAAGCCCTTATACATCGTACGAATCACTTGGTGCTGCGGGTCAACCTCAAGACTCACCTTCTGCGACTCGGCGAGAAGTTGCCCGTCGATAAAGGCATAGCCTGTTGCGTACTGGTCAGTTGCCATAGGTCATGCTCCTTACGCCGAACTGTTCTCGCTGATAAGCGCTGCGAACTGGTGGGCCTGCTTGGTTGCGTGGATGGGGCATCGCGCATTGATGCGCGTCCCGTTGTTCGGGTCGATGCCAGTGGCACAAGCCACAACGTCGCCGTTGACCTTGTCCATGGTCTTGTCACTGTCGAGCCAACCCGCGTCGCTATGCGACTTGTAGAGCGGCAGGATGGTGAGCGACTTGAGACGCTTAGGCGTGAGCGTCGTTGGGGCCACCATGACGTTGGCGTCTGCCGGGTCATCTTGTAGGTTAGCACTCGACCACATAGACTCGTACCTAGCGGCAAGGTCAGCAGCAAACTTGTCGGCCTCTGTAACCTTCGCGGTGTCGCGCACTCGCACGTCGGTGGACGCCGTGCAGGACCGAACGATATACGTCTTGGTACCACCAGCAACAGCCACCGGAGTCAGGCCGCCAGAGATGGCAGTCGACAGTTCAGTGCGTGTCGGGTAATCGCTGTTGAGGTATTGCTTAGGCACTCCCCAGATGTCGTTCGCGCGCTTGCCATAGTTGTCGTAGTTGTAGACAGGGTTGGCGACTTCCTTGTTGTACCGAACGGCGGCAACAGCGGCGGCAACCTCCATAGGCTCCCACTCACTCTTCTCCTGCCACACAACCTGGAATCGCGGACTGTTCGCCGGTCCGTTCGTGCCCTGCGCTGTAAACGTTACCGCTTGCGATACCGTTCCAGCGTGGCCGATGATGACCTGTTGCCGAATGCCAACGACGGGCAATGCCTGCGCCAACACCTGAGTGCGAATCAACCCGACGCGAGCGTCAGCCGTGGCAGCCGTGGCGCCAGGGTTGTAGCAAGGCACGATGTAATCGTACTTGTCGGGCTCGATGGCGTCCAACGCGCTAGACACGACCGGTACGCCAGCGCCGCTTTGCAGCGTCGCAGCGGACGCTGTGCACGTCATGGTGATGCCAGGCGTGATAGACGCATGGTGCCTGATGTAGAGGCCGTCAGTGCCCTTGTAGCGGCACGTGATGGTCGTTGCGCCAGCGGTCGACACCGCAGTCACGGGCCAGTTCAGTTGGAGGTTGATCTCGTTCTTCAACGCGGTAGCGGCAGCCGTTACCGTGGTCCCCTTTGGGATGCCAACCTGGATGGTCTCGCCGGTTAGCGTGTAGTTCACAACACCGGTTGCGGCGGCAGTGCCACCGGCAAACGTCACCTTGTTCGACGCAGCCGTGCCGCTAGTAGCCTGAGCGTGGAACACTGCATAGCATTGCGCGCTCTTACAGATACTGTTGAAGCGTCGCATGGCCCTATGCACAGGCATGCCGCGACCGCCCTTGTCCAACGCGTCATCCTCGCCGGTCAACTGATACACAGTCGTATTCAGCGTGGCAGTGCCAGCCGTGGTCTTAGGGCCAATGAATAGCACCTTAGGCGTGCCAGTGTCACCAGACAACTGGCCTTGTGCAAACAGAACTTCGAGATACGTCCCCGGTACTGGATCGTTTGACGACAGCCCGGTGATCGGTTGAGTCAGGTTGCCCATCACTCACGATCCTTTCCACGCTTAGGGGTCAGTGACGGGTACTCCCCGCCGAAGGTCGGATCAAAACTTGCCCCGCATACGATGGCTGTCTCGCGGTCTGCCGCCCACAGGTCGCCCTCCGCAACTGCGCGCTTGAAGTATCGCGTGCCGGGAACCTCGACAGGAACCGGCAACGCTGGATACGCGCAATGCGGGATAGGCAGTTCGCCAACCTCAAGGAATTCGTTGCTCTGGATATGCGTCGGCACACCAGGCGGCAACTTCTCTACGTGCCATTGGCGCACAGTCTCACGGCCAACGTATGCGCGCTTGCCTTGCGTTCCAGGTGACGATGCGTGCTCCACATCGAGCACAAGAATCCCGCCGCGTGCCAAGACGCGCAATGTGTTAGCCATGATTGCCCTCTCAGTATTCGCTGATAGTCCCAGCGCGTTTCTTCGTAAAGTGATTGTCGACGAATTCCAAGGCCAGGTTGGCCGCTGCCGTGCCGCCAGTCTTGCTCGCTGAGTAGGTGTCAGCGGATGCCGTCAGGCCCAGTCGACTTACCGTGGCATACAGCACAGACGATGCCGCGCAACCAGTCACCACAGCACACGTCGCCAGGTGATGCAATACCGGCTTGTAGACGTCAGCACTTGCCACAGACATGGTCGAAAGCTTGGTGGTCCAACTAGCGGACGCGGGCAGCACATAACCCACGCGGCCCCAAACATACTTAGTCTGGAATACCACGTTGCCAGCGCCTGTCGCCACCGGGATGCAATGCACGTGTAGGCGTGTGGCTGACGTGCCAGACCACTCGTGCGACATCTGATACTTGCACGACAGGTGGTTGTCTTGGTCGCGCCTGTAGTGTGACATATAGTGACCAGTGTCCCTATACACCTCAATTGTCAAGTCGTGCCGGTTCGACTGAGAATTGATGGCGTCGCCCTGTTGGTCTTCCCAACATGACGTGCCGTGCATCTGCGCTGACACCAGGAAGTCGCGCAGGTCTTGCGGGCTAATGGCGCCAGACGCATTGTCAGCAAACAGCGTTTGAAGGTCTGCTGTGGTTCGTTCTGTGTCAGCCATCAATAGAACCCTATGCTACTGAACCCGCTAGAGAACCCACTAGAAGCGACAGCCCCATAGTGAGTCACAACCAAGTCAACGCCACTCGTTGCGGCATCTTCAGGCATAACCTCGATGGTGGTCTCAATGCGAGACAGTGTAACGTAGTTGTCATCAACGAACGCTTGCCGCTCGCGCATTGTCCACGTCAGGTCAAGCACCGGGTGAGCGGTGTGCAACTTGTCGTCGAATTCGTATCCGTATTCGGCCTCATTGAACGTGAACGCCTCAAGGGTGTTCGCCGTCATTGGGCATGCCCCGCTAGCCGTGTCAGGGTCGCCGTGCTGCTCGTTGTAGAGGTCAAGCACGGTACGCACTGCCGTCCGTATCGGGTCAAGCCTAATGGCTTGCTCGTACGGCATCGGTGGCAGGATGAATAGCAGATGCCCTGTCGACTCCGCGCAACGGTAGCACGACGTCCGATAGAACAACCGCTCTCGGTCGCGCCACATGAACAGCGCGGGCCACTTCCACCCGCGCCCTGTCATGGGTGCTGGCGCGCACGCATACGTGCCCTCGACTACGTGGGAGCTGGTCTGAGATGCCGCGCTATTCCACGCGGTGTCCAGCTTGTCACGCAGTACCGCCTTGAACTTGCTAAGCAGGTCTGTGATGACCGGGTCAGCAAGCGAGACAAGAGACCCGCCTGTCGCGACGCTTGACAGCGGCACAACCACCGCGCCCATTTGGTCAATGCGCGCAGTCATTATCTCACCGCCGAATCAAGCGCCTTCTGTACCCATGATGGTGCGTTGTTCTCAAAGATGCCACGCGCATTGTTCGTGAACTTGGCACCCTTGAATCCTTTGACTGACTTAGCAAACACCAGTCTAGGACCAATCCAGAATCGCAGGAACTTGGCGCGGATAGGCACGATTGGAGTACCTCTCCCGTAGATACCAGTCCCGCTGTCCACGTATACAGCGTATGGGGCTGACGTCTTTAGCCTACCAGCCCAATTGAACTTGCCGCGCTGCGAGGTCTTCCAAGACATCGACGCCGTCAAGCGTCCCGTCTTGTTCTGATAACCATGCTCGCGCTGCGAGTCCCACGCCTCGCGCACGGCATTGCGCCATGCGGTTTGGCCGTTAGCATCCATGCGGTTCTGCATGGTTTCCCACGACTTCAGGAACGCGCTAACGTTGATTGTGACAGCCACCTAGAACCCACCGCTAGGCCCGTCAGTAGACTCCGCAGTCTCCACGATAAAGGCGTTGGTGCTGTAGTACACAACACCGCCTACCGTGGATGACTTGCTAGTAGCTGCCTCATCTCCCATGTCTCGCTCGCCTGACTTCAATTCCTTCAACCGCTTTACGGCCTCGACGAAGTCTGGTTGCACAGGAGTGTTGCCCTGGTCATCACGGAATTCCGTAGTGCGTTTATAGCAGAAGTGGACAGCGATATCGCAGGCGCACAACTTCACAATGTCGGCCACGATTGACGTGGCAACAGGCACCGAAAAGTTAGGCCCTAGAAGGCTGTTGACTTCCGCCTCTGCCTTGGTGATAACCGTGGCGACAGCAGACGTTGAGACGGTACCATTGTCGGTGTTGGGGCACAAGATAGACAAGCGGTCATTGCCAATCGCTTGGGTCAGATCGCCAGTGGCACTCGTGCCTCCGGTTTGCGACAGATACCGTCCCATGCGTTAGGCCAGCAGGGCGAGCAACTTGGCGCGGTCGGGGCCGTCAGACTTGGACACAGCGCGAACCGCAGCCAATTCTGATTCGGTAATCTCAATCACGCAACCCTCCGCCTTCAGCTCCTTCAGGTCTTGTGGTTTGCAATCCACAATGCGGTCGAACTTCTCGGCGGTAACGATCTTGCCTGCGCTTGAATAGCAACAGCGAGACACTGCAAAGATCTGCTTGACTTCTTGTTCCATTGGTTCCTTCACTTCGTCGATGGGCGCCACATCCTCAGCCACTTTCGCGGCCTCAGACTCTACCTCAACCGACTTTTGCACAACCGTTTTCGGCATTGACGACAGCGCATAACTGCCGCCCCCAGGTCGTCCTTGCTTACTCATACTCATCACCAAACGTTCTGGATCATGTAACCGGTATCCACACCAGTCACAACCACCTTCTCGTCACACAGCACTGCCATCTTGCGGCCACCGTCAGAGCCACGGTCGGGCTGGTCCCACTCGCGGATACGGAAGCCACCGGAGGCAGCAGACATGCCGGGGAGAACCCAGCGGAACGTGCGGATGGTAGGCACTTCCTGCTCGTCTTCCGTCGACCCCTGCGGGTTGTGGAAGAACAGCACGTCATCGTCCCACACGAAGGACAACGTGGTAGTACCAGTCGTGGTGGACTCCGAGCGCATACGACCGATGAGTGGCGTAATGTTCGGGAATCCAAGGCGAGCCATGAACGCAGCGGGCGCTTCATTCACAGCCATTCCAACGCTAATGCCGTATTGCTGCGACTTGGCGTTGTGAACGAGTCGGTTCCACGACTTCTCGCTGAGAGCCATATGCGTGCAAGGCGCGAGCATGGCTTCCGTTGCGTCGATGATGTTCTTGCGAGGGTCCGAGTCCGCGCCGTCATCCCAGAAGTTCGAGGACGTCAACGTGGTCAGGTAGGACGCGAACGTGGTAGCGTTCAGTGCAGCAGCCGCAACGCGGTGCTCACGGTCAGTGACCATGGCGTTCATGATACGCCGCATGGCACGCATACGCGGTTGAACGACGGCATCCGCGCCCGCTTCGATCTTGAGCGGAACGAACGTCGAAGCACCGTAGGAATCAACCGTGTAAGACGAACTGGACTTGGCTGCGCCAATCTCAGGAATCGCCCCATCGTTCGTGCTCAACAGGGTGTTGACTCGACGATAGCGGTTGTTTTTGTCGAACGTGTGGTAGTAGTCAGACGCCTTGTCGACCAGGATGGGCGGCGCTACCAAGTCGGCAATCGCCTGGCCTTGCTGGGAACCGTAGTCAACGGCGAAGTTCGTCAACGCCGCAGCAACGTGAACGTCGCTAAGCGAGAAGTCGCGTTGCAGCATGGCAGACGGGTCGTGCTCGACGAAGTCAAGCACTCGGCCATCGGGCAGCGTGACAGTGTGGTTGGCCTCGTCGAACCGAAGCATGAGCCCGGTATCGAGGTCACGGATCTGGGTGATTCGCGGCTCAGTCATAGTTGGGCTCCTTATCACGCAATCGGCGCGTGCGGGGTGTTGACGAAAACGACGTGGGTCGAACCGGTAGCGCCAACGGTCATGGCCCAACCGAGATACTTGCTGGACACCGCGCCACCAGCGGTCACGATGGTAGCGGTAGTCGAGCGGCCACGAATCGCGGCGGTGCCAGGGTTCGCGCACACTGGCGACTTGACGGTGATTGCAGACGCGGCGGTAATCTCAGCCGGTCCGTGAATGACGCACTCGCCAACGCCTCCGGTTGCGATCTGACTCTCACACACACCGAAGATGAACGTGAGGTTTGCGCCGCCAGCGGTAGCACCGACGTTGCTCACCGAATAGACCTGATTGACAGTCGTGCTAGTCACGAGTCGCACAGCGGTATTGGCCTTGATGACAGCGGCGGTGCTCGCGTTGTAGACGGGCACGATCATCCGCTGCTCTTTGCAGGGAACGCTAACTTGCAGGGTCATGTCTCAATGCTCCTTTCAGGCACTCGCCTGAAGTTCGTTGAAGGCGCGAGCACATGCCTCGCTCCAATCGCACTTGTCTCGGTTCTGAATCTCAATCGCCTTGGCGCGATGAATCGCGGCGTGGTCGGCAATGGGTCGCGTCGGGGCAACCTTGCCATCACTCGCCTTGACCTTGACCACTGGGGTCGTGTCAAGCAGTGCGGCCATGGGTGCCGTGCGCTTAGCCATCTCTTCGCGTTCCTCAGCGTAAAACGCCTTGAACCCGTCGAGGTCAGAGCGCGCAAACTTGCACGCCATATCGCGCTGAGTCTCTTTCACAAGACCCAATGCAACGAGGGAGTCGACCTCAGCGTCACACGCCTTGTCGTGTTGTGCAGTGAGCGCGCTACGTGCCTCAACCAATTCGGCCTTGACCACTTCGGTCGCGGCGTTGGCGGTGGCAATAGCCTCATCCTTGCGTGCCAATGCGTCTTCCAACTGACTCACGCGCAACTTGTCTTGCGTGATCTGCTTGACCGCTTCCACAGCGTCGGACGTTCCCAAGATGGCAACGATCTCAGCCGGGAGGGCAGTAACAACTTCCGTCGTCATGGTTGCTTGCTCCTTGTTTTTGTTATCGGCGGAGGCCGATGCCTTACGCACTTCATGAGCACAACACGCCTTGTCATCCGGTTGCCCGAACAGACTACGCACTTGTGCAATTAGTGTCTCTGCATTGCTGGGCAATGCGACCACAGACAATTCAACGAGGTCAGCATTGTCAATGACCATGCGCTCGTCTTCAGTGTCGCCATCGATGGCTTCGAAGTGGTACTTCGTAGGTTGGAATCCAACGCTCAACCCACGCACTTCGCCGCGCTGGACTTGCCCCCACACCATGTCAGCGCGCGGGTTGGCGCCCTCCGGTGCAAAGTGCAAGTCGGCAAGCAGTCGCTTGCCTCGCTTGTCAACGCGCATCGACGCGGTGCCCAGGATGTCCTCAGGCATCGCCTTGGTGAACATGTTGGACAGCGCGTGATTCCACACTAGGATTGGGTTGCTCTCGTAGCGCGAGAGATTCCAACCCTTGGCGCGGATGATAGAACCATGCGAGTCAATCGCTTCCGTGCTGGCAACGGCGCCTAGAATGGTGCGCGTCTCTTCGTTGGTGGCACGCGTATCGATTGCCGCATAGGCCCTAACGATGGGCTCTGCCGGGCTGTCACGTTCAACCGTGTCTGTCATTGCTTTCTCCGTGTCGATCCAGCCAACGGCCCACAGGGTCGTGACACAACGACAGCGCGAATGTGCTGGCGGATTGCTTGGGTCATACTCGCTGCCAAGTAGCCCAAGACTGCCATCGAGCGCAGAGCAAACCTGGCAGGTCCGCTTGTCTCCAACGGCGTTCCACATCTTGCCGAACACCGGCACAAGCGGGACGTCGCCGCGTGTTTCAATGTTGCCAATGTCTCGTAGTTGCGATTGCTTCCTAGCAACCTGAAAGCCCAACCTGGCAGCGGCATCGTCGGACAACGCCGCAAGGCTAGACTCCGCAACACGACGGGCCTCGTCATACTCGCGGAAGACTTCCGACTCTAGCACACGAAGTGCGTGCCATTCGGTCGACTCGATGCCAGCGTCGTTTTCGTCGGCAGCACGAGCGGCATCAACAGCGTTGTCAATGTACTGGTCAACCTCAGCGCGCTTGGGCCTAGCGTTCAGTCCAAGCGAGACGTTGTCAACCTTCGACCCGATGACCTTGCGCAACTGGTCTAGCAGGTGAGTCGCGGCCAGTTCGTTGGCCGCCGCACGACCGCCATCCACTGTCCCGACGATGGCCGCCTTGAGCTTTGCGTATCGCTCGCCACGTGGTGCCTTGGCGAGACGCCTATACGTCACCACAAGCGACTGTGCGCCACGGTCGACTATGCCCGAAACGTCCTCCGCTTGCGCGTTGGACATGGCAAGCAGTGAGGGGTTCGGGTTAGCCATTAGCGAGTCTGATACCAGGACGCTTGACCACCAACCTGCGCCGCTGCGTTCTTGGCATTGCGCAACTGTGCCTCAAGGGCCGCCACTCGTTCACGCAGTGCCTCAACCTCCGCAGTCAATTCGGCCTCTCTGTCAGTCATAGGTGGTACCCGTTGGCAGTTAGGTCTTGTTCGATTTCGTCGGCCATACTACGCAGTTCCAATACCCTGCCGTGTTTCGTCTGCATGATATTCTGCTTGCCTGGGCATTCAAGCACTGGCCGCAGATCTCTGAGAAGTCCAAGCAGGTAGTATGCCTTGTGCCCACTGTATGGCACCAAACGTTCTGACCATGACGGGGTATTGCCTTCGCATGCGGCGCACGTCAGGGACTCGATTAGATTCCCGTTTGCCACATACTTGACAGTCGCACCAATCGGCTGAGACTTTCCACAGGAGTCGCAGTTGCGACACTCGCCATCAACGATCTCCCAGAACGTCTCAGCCATAGCCATCACGCGTATTCGTAATGGCTGATTAGCCGCCATGCGCCGTTGACAAACATCAACTCGGCGTTGAACTTCTTCTTCGTAGTCGACGCCTTGAGGTCGATAGTAACGGCGCCCGTCCCGGCAGTGGAGATCTTCGCAATCACGAAGCGCTGTCCTTGCACTGCGCCAGTGGTCTGAATGGCGAGCGTCATGCCAGTGGCAATCGCTACCGTCGAGATGGTTCGCAGGCAACCGTCCGCAAGTGCCAGCGTGGTAGTGCCGCCAGCGGGCGGGATTCGCGTGGAACCAGAGGCCGGAACATAGCCCACCAAAGACCCAAGGTCTTCAACGCAACTGGCGATATTGTTCGTCTTGTGAAAGCCGTCTTGCGGCATATTGCCAAACGACGGGACTGCACCGTATGTCATTGGTCTTTACTCCTCCCCGTCGTCCGGGGTATCGTCCTCAGTAGCAGTGTCACGCGGTGGCGTGGCATCGGGTTCGTCTTCAGTATCGTCCTCGCCATCGTCCTCGCCATCGTCTGGCGGAGTCGCTGGCGTTGCCGATTGCGGGGCCGCCATGGGGCCGCCAACGACCTCTTCGTCATCGGATGGCTCACGCCAACCGAACCGCTCGCGGACGTCGTTAGCTGGCAACCTGACCTTGCTGTCGACAAGAATCTTCAACACCTCAGCGGCGGCCAACTGGTCATCGTCGGTCTCGACCATGGTGTGGTATTGTGGCGTGTACTTCTCGGCGTCCTCGCCGAAGTTCAAACGCACCAACCACACCACGATAGCCGCCGTGATGGCCTCGTCCAACTGCGACGCAATGGTCTCGATAATCTCTTGCTGGTCGACGCCCTGCCGCTCGCCTAGCGCACGGTTGCCACCGCTCGAACCAACCTCGGTCGTGAGCGTGCCGCCAAGTACTGCCTTGCTGACCTCTGCGTTCTTGCGGTCAAGGAAGTCGCCGTGTACTGTGACCTTGGCACCACCGTTGCCACCAGACCCGCCAGTGCTTGGGAATTGCAGGTCAATCGTGTCAGGAACAACAGCACCGAACTGCGTACCGCGACCGATATTCTGCACCAACGAATTGGCTAAGGTCTTATCCGTTTCATCGGAAGTGACTCGACCTGTCTTCATCACAGCGAGCGGCAACGGCTTGCCAAAGCGCTCAACGTACGTGAGAAAGTCGCGAGTCGCCCAACGGCCAAACCCAAGCCAGTAAGCGAGGATTCTGCCAAGTCCCTCACGCGTAGGAACCTCTCCGGTCACACACGGGACGTAGGCCAGAAACTTGCCAGGCAGAGACCCTAACGGAATGCCTGTTGTGGAGTAACTGCCATCCGTCAAGTACAGTTCAAAACTGTCGTCGAACCCCAACCGGCGCGACGGCACGTGGCGCAGTTCGCGGATTGACCACTTGCCGTTGAACCGCCACATGACCTCATGCGCGGAAGCACCAGTGAAATGGCCCCAAAGCAACTGGTATATGCGAGACTTCCAGTTAGGAATCTTCGCGATAATCTCAGTGGTCTCGCGCGCTACGATGTCGGCCTTGTATTGCTCGCCCTCGTCCTCGAACCGTGGCGGGATTAGCTCCCATCGATGGTTGGAGATTGACGAGTAACACTTCTTCAACACGCTGTGCGCGTGCGGGTCGCCTTCGAGCAATTCGCTAAGCAGGTCACACCACAGGTCGCGTTGACCTAGTTCACACTGGCGCATCATCGAGGTGACTACGCCAATGGTCATGGCGGCGCCCCAATGCGCAGCAGCCTTATCGTATAGCGTCCAGTCCGCTATTGGCTGCGTCGATGTGAGTGGTTTTGCCATGCTTGTGTGTTAGTAGTTACCAGCCGCCAGCGTCGCCAAAGATTGTGTCGCGCTGCGGTGTCGCCCGCAACCTCGTCACTGACGACGGCAATACCTCCACAGCAAGCGCGTTGTGCGCTCCACTGAAGGCGTCAACCATGTCATCGTGCCCACCCTCTGGGAAGGCTTCTAGTTCGCGCAAGAATTCGTTGTTCCACGAACCGCGCACCAACTTCACTCTGTGCTGGTCAGACTGCGCACTAACCGGCTTCGCGCGTGTGACCTTGTCTTGTCGTGCCGGGTACGCTCTAACGTTGAATCCGTCTAGTGCTGTGACGTATTCAGCAATCTCGAACTTGCCAGCAGAACCAGGGTCTTGCTCTAACCCAACCTGTACTGACTTGCCATCGGTGCGAGCAACCGAAACGATGCGCGCCTTGACCTCGCCAGGCGACCCGCGAAAGTGGTCCACGTCTTCAACGTAGTAGATAGAACCAACCTTGCACATCAACAGCCCGGCTGTGAAGTCAGGGTCAGACTTGCGCTTGAAGGCTTCCGTCTCACCAGTCCCTGCGCGGTCCCAGTATCGTATGCGCTGTTGACTCTCTGGCGCATGGCCGACAGTCTCGAACATGTCGCGCTTGAAGAACAGCCCACGACCTGGCCTTATGAGCCAGTCGCCATCGCGCAATTGCGCGCGAGTGACGGGGTCAAGCATGCTCAACCCAGCGGCGTAGTCTGGACTGATGCGCGGATTGTCTGTCACCCTGGCAGGTACGAAGCACCGACCAAACGACTCAGGCGTCCCGCGTGGCACGTATTCGTCTTTGCCTTCTACGTTCCTAACGTACAAGACCTGACCAGGTTCCGCCGTGGTCTTCGACTCTGGGTCAAGCCATGCGCCGAACCTGCGAAACACCCAATCATGACCGTCGCCGCCAGGGTTCGTCCCGGCTCGCAACCGCAGCGGTATGCCATGCGACGAACGCATGCGCGAGAACCCTAGATACAGATACTGCTTTTCGGTGAAGTGCGTAACCTCATCGAATCCAACGAACTGATACTCAGCAGACTGATGCGCCGCAACGTCGCTCTCTTGTTGGAGATGCGACATCCACACAGTCTCGCCTTGCGGGAATGTCCAGACATGCAGTGTGCCATTGTACCGCCCACCAAGGCGAGGGTACAGAAGCCGCGACTCCTGAATAAGCGAGCGCTCAAGTTCAGGGTACGTGCGCCTAAGTAGCAGTGCCTTGTAGGCCGGGCCGTATCCCTTGCCAACGTATCGGATGGCGTCGACCAAGAGCGCTGCCGACTTGCCACCACCAGCGCTTCCGCCGTATAGCGCTTCTCTACACGTCAGTGAGAGGAAGCGTGTTTGCGGCCCTGGGTTAGGCCGCCAGTCTTCAGGATGCGGCACTCCTACTCATCCGATTCCGGCGGAATCATGATGACAGGCGAGGTCACACTAACGTTTCCGCTCAGTTCACTAGCGGTCTTAGTCGGAGCGTCAAGGCCCAACAACTTAGCTCTGCGCTCTTGGATCTTCAATACGCGGTCGACTGCGGCAACGTCGCCCTTCTTTGCCTTAGCCCACACCGCCATGAGCATCGCGTCCAAGCGCTCAACCTCCATGGCAATGATGACATCGGCGTCCTTCACAGACTCCGCAGCACGAGACTCGACCAATCGCACAACAGCCTTCCACGCGCCGGAACGGTTGGCATAACCAACCTGTTGCGCGATGGCGTCGAAGTCCAAACCAGCGCGCCTAAGCGATAGTGCGTGACGTGCTTTCTCGTCAGCGTCTAGGCGTCGTGGTGAATTCTTGTTAGTGCGCGGTGGCATGCTGTCTCATCGTGATAGGTAGCGCCAGGCTCCCACCGGATTAGTGGCCTTGTGGGTCAAGCGTCGGCCTGGCATCGACGCGATCTGGGGCGACCTGGCATCGACGGTTGCGGTTATCGTCCCGCACAACGTGGGTGCACCGTGTTGCGGTTATCGTCCCGCACAACGTGGGTGCACCGTGTTGCGGTTATCGTCCCGCACAACGTGGGTGCACCGTGTTGCGGTTATCGTTCCGCACAACGTTTTACACACCGTGAACGGTTGTCGAACCGGAGGGAGGCACGGCAGGAGGGGCGAGGCTGCGCGTGTGGGCGCACGACTCGACAACCGATCACGATGCGCCATTGACACTCACACTCGCCCAGTGTGGTTACACTACGTCCCTCATAACTGGGATTGATTTCTACAACGCGGCGCGGCATTGCGCGCCGTCTCTTATTGTGGTGTCACTTCGCCCATTGCAATCCACACTTTGGACAAGTGATTAGGTTGTCGCGCTCACCCTTATCACTACCAGTCTCAGGGATGTCTCCAAGGTCGCAGTCGTCGTCAAGCCCTGTTAGTTCAGAGACTTCGCGGTCCGTCCAACCGGCTAGGCCGGTGTCGTCTGTGTTGTAGTCTGCTAGAATCTCGGCGACTAGTTCGTTGTCCCACTCTGCAATCTCGCCCAACTTGTTGTCGGCAAGCGCTAGCAAGTGCGCGTCAGCCGGGTCTAGGTCAAGATACCTGACTGGCACCTTGTCAATGCCAAGAGACAATGCCGCCTTGAGCCGAGTATGCCCAGCAATGATCTCACCGTCAGCGCGGCGAGCTAGGATAGGAGACCCGAAGCCAAAGCGCTTGATACTGTCGGCCACGCGCAATACTGCCGCGTCGTTCTTGCGTGGGTTCTTTACCCATGGTTTGAGCGACTTGGTGTCAACCCAAACCGCTGCGGCTTCCGCTGATTGCTTACCGATGTCACCCTTTGGAATTGGCATATTCTGGCCTCGCCCTCATTCGTTGCGCCATGCGCTCGATCTTGTGTGTTGGTGTGTACGAACGCAGGAACCACGTTGGCAACTGCTCGCCTATCTCATACTCGCGCGTTACCGGTGACAAATCAAACGACTTCAACAGTGCTCGCACGCCTTGTTCCGAACCCATCGCGCGCAACTTTGAGGACATGCACAGTGCAGCAAACGCCGCGTCAGTCTGCGGCGTGGCTCGCGCCACAAGTGCTGAAGACAATTGAGGCATAGGCCCCTGAACATAACGACCGTGGAACACCTCAACATTGCCAGTGCGCGCGATGGGGCTTTGTTCCATGCGCTTTAGGTTGGGAAATAGGCGCACCGCTTCCCACTGCATGGGTGTCAACGGCTCAGGTTGGAACGGTGTTGTCTGTACGGCAATACGAACGTGGGCGCGCGGATTGGCCGCTAGGCAGCAGTCACGCAATTCATCCCAGTCAGACTTGGATTCTGTTGGGAAGTTGCCAATGTTGAATAGCTTCACAATGTGCCCCACGCCTGCGTCGGCTAGTAGTTCGATCAGCGCTGTCACGTGGTGGGCCTTGATGGGTTTACCGAATAGACAACGCAGGCGCTCAGACGTGCCATCAAGAGCCGTTACCAGTTGGCCCTTGATACTACTACGTAATCGCGTTGCTCCCGCATTGACAAGGTCTAACAGCGTGGACTCAGTGTTGCCTGAGTCGTTCCACGAATTGCCAGCAAGCGTCTTCCGCGTAAACGCATAGTGGCAAAACATGCACTTGTTTTTGCACCCTATCGACGCCTCTGACCATCCGCCGATGTGGCGCTTATCAGGTCCGATTATCCTGTTGGGGTATAGACATGGTGCCTGCGCAATCTCAACGTCTGACACGTCTGGCAAGTGCATCACGCTTGGGTGCTCGAACGGTTTAGCATCAAGGGTTGACACTACAAGTTCGGCGACAAACGCCTCACTCCTACCAAACACAGCCATGTCTAAAAGGTTGCGGATGGCAACGGGGTTCTGCATACCAGACCCGCCACCTATCGCCACGAAAGAGCGAGGCCGTTGCCAATCAGCGCGCTTGGATACTCGCCTATATAATTCAATCACATCGTGCTTAGATGTGAATGATACCAACACAACGCGGAAGTGCTTGGCCGTCTCTGGCGTGCAATAGCCAACGCGGACACCGGCGCGCTCTAGCACGTCCCGCACAACATGTACTCCCATATTGTTGCCATCGTCGAATGCTGCGCTTGATTGCTTGTGTCTTGGTTTCTCGAACAGCAAGAACGCCACGCTTGCGTTATTGTCACTCACGCGTAAACCTTTGGCAATTGCATGCAGTGGTTATAGCAGAAACAGCACTCGTCAGAACAGAACCGCCTAGGTCTGCCGACATTGCCCAACTTGACCTCAAAGAACATATCACACTGAGGGCATATCGCAGTGAACCCGATTGGCACCGCATGCTGCTCAGCGTGCATGCCCAATTCCCACACGAACGAATCCGTCATTGACGCGGCGTCAACGAACGCATCGACGACATCGAGCATCGACCGAACGGCACCAGTGCTAACGCCATCAAGCGCTGCGCACGAGGCAATCGACATCGGGCCATCGTCATCCTCACACGTAGCGTGTTTGGCTTCAATCGTAGTCATTTGTGCTTCAGTCCTTCTCGCGCCCTCGCATCACTATCCTCAAGTTCAATCATCCTATCCAACATCTTGGCAACCAACGCCTCACGCTTGCGTTCGTCGTGGCCTTCTGGGCCAGCGCGCACGCGTAGCCCTAGCGACTTGGCAAGGCGCACAAGCGCGGACCAGTCGGCCTTTAGCAGTTGCGATGGCGTGACAGTGTCGTCTCTCACGTTGCGCCTTCCTATGCCTTCCAGCCAACACTTCGCAATGTGCGCGCTATGCTCGCGCATCTACTGTTTACGTCATTGACCTGAACCGTAAGCGTGTCGACGTCTTTGCGCAACCGTTCGATAGCGTCTAGGATTGCTTGGATGTCTGCGTCACGCGGCATCGGTAGTGAAAACGACGGAACCTTGCACTTGCTATCCAATAGCCGCTCGTTCTCTTTTACTTCCTTGTTCGTATACGACATCACGTTACCTCTTCCTGTTCTCGCTCGCACTCGCGTAGCAACCATTCGGCGACGCGCTTACGTGACTCTGGCGACAGCGCGGCAACCGCCTGCGCACACGTCACCATTGCCATTGCCTCGGCCGCCAACCTTGTCGCTGGGATTGGTTGTGTCATGGTTGTGTAGATTGTAATGTTTGGGTCGAACGGTTCTACCCGGAACGGGTCAAAGCCCAACCCTGGGGCGGCGTATAAGTACGACATTACGTTGCCTCGTAAGCGGCATGTGCCGCGTTCAGGAGCCCTTGTGCTGACGTCAACAGCACGCTTAGCGTCTCAGCCTCACGCTCCGCTTTCTTGTCCTTGGCGCGGCGACAGAGCCACGCAAGCCACATGACCCGCGTGGGTGGCGACTGCTCAGGATGCTTGCGCGATGACGTCCGCGCTATGGCGTTATGCAACCGCAACGCGATGGGCGTTGACACGATAAGCGCTACCCGTACGCCATCGAGCAACCTTGACGCGCCAACCTGGCACCCATTGGCGGCCTCGTCTGCGTCGTATTGCAGACGCAGTATCGGAACGTGGTTGGGTGCTAGTTTGCGTAAGCGCTTGCCAATACGGTTAGCGCGCTCAGCGGCCATCAAGGTGCGCTCGTTGATGTCGGCCACCACTACGCGCTCGTGCTTGCCGCGCATCGTACCGGTACGCATGATGTCCAACTGCGCGCCGAGTGGCGACTTGACGCCGCATGCCCCGCGCGCTTCGCTGAAGTACCAGCGCAAGTCTGACTCGTTGTCGGGTGAGATCATTCAGATGTCGTCCAGTCTGTGGCCGCAACAGTCATTGCACTGCCACTCTTGCTCGCCAGGTTTTGGCCCATACACCTCGGTTGTGTACGGGTCTGGCTCGAACGTGTCGGCCTCGTTCTCACAGCCGCAACACTCGCATCGAGGGTTTGGCCTAAAGTCTATCTCCGAGCACTCGTAGCATATCCAACCCGTGGCGTTAGGCATCCACGGGGGCATGTCATGCGCGTACTGCATCGCCTCTTGCTTGTGGCATAGTTCGCACAGCGTGGCAGTGCCATTGTCGGGCAAGATTATCAATTGCGCCTCGGCACTTCTTGGATGACTCCGTCAAGCGGGACGTCTGACAGACTCCCCAACAACACCACCAGTGCTAGTGCCAGGTCAAGCGCTGTGCCGTCGAATCCAGCGGACCCGCCTCGCATGAAGTCCCGGCCAGTAACCATCGCTACGCGCCAAGGGTTAGGCCGCTCGTTGTCTGTCCACACCCTCACCTGCGGGTCAGTGTGATTCATCAACAACATGCGCGCTATCATGTTGTCGATGACCTCTTGCATTCCAACGGTTGGCCCTTGCATGGTATCCACCCTCATCACATCCACCGGCCCAACCAAGACTCGATCATGATGGCCGCGTAGTGACTGATAACCTCATCGCTCACGCCATCGCTCGCGGCAATGGCACACCACAGCGCAGGGGTTAGCATGCGGTCAGGTTCGAGCACAGCATTGCGAGTCTTGTCACGCATTGGCCTTCTCCGTTTGACGTGTGAGCACGTTGCGAAGTTCAACCGCAGCATCACCCATCGCGCGGAAGATGCCTGCCTCAGTGTCAAAGAACGCGGCGGCATCCTCGCCAACCATCTCGTGCTTAGTCGACTGTTTGCGAATGTCCTGTAGGTTGATGATGAGTGCTTGGGTCCAGCCGGTGAACATCTCGTGGGGCGCGGCCAACACCCTAAACGCGTTCTCATTTTCGGTCCGGGTCGCCATCAGTTCAGACACGTCCGCATCCTTGTCTGTGCGAATCATTGACGCTACTGCCTCGCAGGCGGCAACCGTCGCGAATGCCGCGTCTGCAATGGGTTGCAGTTTCTCTACTTGCTTATCGCGGAACCAGTCGATACCGTCTTTCCACACGGGTTGAACGTCATTCAACGCACCCTTGATGTCGATGCTAACGCTTTGCATTTCCTCGATGACATCCGCAAGCGGCAAGTCCTCGAACCCGTCAACGTGTGACCCACCTTCGGTGCAGTTGATGAGCCTGATATGCGGCTTGTCCTTTGCCAACCTAGCAGCGCGTTGCTCGAACCAAACACGCGCGTGCAACCACTGCGGCGTATCGGGAATCTTCGTTGCAGGGTCGCCCCATGCGGCAACCTCGCCATGCTCTTCGAGTGCATGCAACTTGTCAGCTAGCACGCCATCCGCCGCACGCTTGCCGCCAGTGTTTGCCAGGTCTTGGCCCACAAGGATAATGGGGTTGCATCCGAACGCTTCGGCAAACAAGAACGCAGCGGTTGTGACACTGCCACCAATCGGCAATCCCTCGGAACCTAGCAGTTGGTGGTTGACGGCGTTGAACGAAAAGTTGCTATCCGCCCAAGGCAACAGTGGGCCATTGCCGATCTTCAACACCGCAGGACTAGCCTCTAGCGAGAACGCTCGCGGGACAGTGTCAATCCACTCGACGCCTTCGAGGTGTTCTGACAAGTCGCGCCCTTCGACCGCCAGGAATAGGTGCGGTTGCGCGTTGTGCTTGACGAACGCTCGCGCCGCAACGTCCACGGTGATGACCAGCCCCTTCTCGTAACACGACGCCAGCAAAGGCCCGTTACGGTCCAGCGATGGCCCTGCCCCGACGATGAACGCGGGCGCACCAACGAACGCACCCGCCAACGACATGGCTGGCACTTGTCCCGCGCATGCGTCGAGGTTCTCTGCCACGTTGCGAATCCACTCGCCCATTCGCGCTGCGATGGTGTTCATGGTCACTTGCTCAGCGTCAACGATGCGCCGCACGACATCGGAGAACAGCGCGTAAGCCTCTTGGTTAGCGACGGCGATTGGCCCTCGTTGCTCCGCAATCTCAGCGGGCATCACGTAGTCGCCAGTATGAAAGATGGTCAACGATGACTGACCCTGCAACAGCGTTTGCAGCATGTGGCGGAAGTCGTCGATATCGCAACAGACACTCACACCTTGGAGCGGGAAGCGCACGGACAGGAACGCCTTGAGCACGCCAGCGTTTGGCTCGTAGATGATGATTGGCGGAACCCCGTCGCGCACAGATTGACAGATAGTGCGAACGCGAAATAGCAGGTTGCCTGCGCCGCATCCGAAGATGACTAGCGGGTGGCCTAGTTCAATCTCCTTGCGTAGCGACTCTTCCTTGCCAGCGTCGAACGAGTCCCACGTTTGACCGCTGTGGACCAGCGTAAACGCACCATTGCCAGTGATGCCAAAGTGCCCAATGGGCTCCACTGACTCAAGGATAGCGCGCGAGCGTGGCCCCACGTTAGCGGGCATTGCCGCTTCCATGACTGACACCGTCGCGGGTTGCAATACCGCAATCATCTCCGGTGCAATCTCACCTCCACCCAGCACTGATACTTGTCGCATGTTCTCCTGTCCTGTTGTTCTGTTGTCCTATGCTAATACGTCAAACGGGTTTAGGACGCCAACAATCCCTCCAACAACCTAACAGCGCGCGCCCACTTGCATCCACGCTTGTGACTAGGAGTGCGGTGCTTACTATGGCTATAGATCGAATATCCGCCATTGCACGATTGGCACCACGTCCCCTCTTCCCCGCGATGCCACTCATGCGTCCGCATGACGTCCAGAACCATTGTTGCTTGCTTGGGTGTCATCCTCTCAACCTCTTGATCTGCGCCGCCTCCGACGCATGAACCCGCTTGTTCCAACCACCCTCGCGCAACCGCTCCGCTCGCCTGATGTCGCGCACGAGCAAGTGCAACCCATGCGGCTCAATGCTTGCGCCGTGGTCGCTGCCTTTTCGGCCTCGATCTAATGTCACATGCCTTTCAACGATGCAAGCCCGCCAGGCCGCAACGGACAATACAGACGGCAACAGTCCAACCTCGTGGCCGCTGTAACCAACCGGTACGCGGTAGCGCTGCCGCAGTGTCTCGATTACAGGTAGGTCAATCTCATCGTCCGTCGTTGGGTAGTTGCTCGTGCAATGCAATAGCGTCAACCTGTCGCTTGCCAGGTCATCGTACGCCTCGTCAATGTCTGCCAGTGTCGCCATGCCCGTCGACATGATGACGGGCCGTCTTGCGGCCCAGACGGCGCAGCGTAGGGCCTTGTTGACCATGCCAGCGCTCGCAATCTTGTAGCATGGCGGGTTGTACTGTTCGAGGAAGTCAACACTCGGCACGTCCCACGGCGACGCGAACCACAGGATACCACGCTGCAAGCAATACTCGTTGATGTCGTCGTATTCGGCGTGGCCGAATTCGATGCGCTCGCGGTAGTCAATCGTGCGCATCTCGCCCCACGGGGTATCACGCAAGACGTCTCGCTTGTCTGGTGCAACGTGCAAGTCAGGTGTGCGCTTCTGAAACTTGACAGCGTCACACCCTGCCGACACCGCCACATCAATCAGCCGCTTGGCAACGTCAACATCGCCATCGTGGTTGATCCCGATCTCCGCTATAATGAAGCACGGTTTGCCCTCACCAACCTCGCGATTGCCTACTCTGACGGTGTGCACTTCAATGCCTCCAAGTCTTTCTTGGCCTTAGCAAACCTGTCGTTCGCGTCCTTCAGTTTCCGCTTAGCGTCTGCCAATTCTTTTCGTTTCTTCTGTGTCGACTTGTGCTTAGCTACCTTTGCCACGCGAGCGGACTCGTCAAGTTCCACACCCTCGTTGCACGTAAACGCAAACAACTTGGGAGGCGGCAAGTCTGGATACGCTCCAACGTAGTAGCCAACGCGACCGCGCGCCGTTCCGATGCGCTGGTATAGGCGCGCAAGGCTGATATCGTCAACCCACGACGGGCCGCAGCCGCCGTATCCCTTGCTGCGAAGCCATTGCCCATCGGCGTTTTGGATTGCATAGACGGTTAGCATTGCGCCTCCAGAATCATCTCACACGCCTCGCGTACGGCGCCGTCTCCACCGTTGCGCTTTAGCACAACCTGAGCGGCATCAAGCGCGCACGGTTCCGCATCATGCGGGGCCATGCTCACGCCAACCATTGCCATACACGCAACGTCGGGTTCGTCATTGCCAACGTAGCAGACTTGCTCTAGCGGTGTGCCTTGTAGCATTGTCTCTAGGGCTAACGGTTTTAGCCCCGACGTTTGCACACACTCGATGCCCAACTTGCGACACCGTAACAGTGCCGACCTGTCGTGCTCGTGAGTCAAACACACAACCCGAACGCCAGCGCGTTGGAGCAGTATGATGCCCGAACTGTCAGCCTTGGAACAGGATACCACCTCGCGCCCATCGCTGTCGGTCAACACGCGGTTGTCTGTTAGCACACCGTCGAAGTCTAGGACGAGCAACTGAACGCGCGACAATCGGCTACGCAAGCCAGGGCTTGTCAAACCGCGACGCACAATCGCATTGGCCGCCGCCAGGTCGTTTTCATCATCGATGTCAATGCCATACTCTGAGCGGACCATAACGGTCTCAGTCGGGAAGCGCGAGCGCTTGCGCATGAATGCCTCGACCGGGAACGCATAGCATCCGCCAGTCTCTTTCCACAGCGGCTTGCATTGCTGTCTTGGCTTGCGTGGCAGTGTGCTAAGCGGTTCATCATCGTACCAGAAAACGTTGTGGTGCGGATAGACCGTAAACGCGCTGCGGCCTAGTTCTGCCAACGCCACGCAGTGCGCCACCTCGTCAGACGTCAACAGCGGAGTCGTGCATTGCACGAACGCACACGTCCCGCTATCGATGCCACACACGTCTAGCGCGTGCCAGATGGCATCCTCGCTTGTGGCGGTGTCGCTAGCCAAGTCCAACGGTCGCCGAACAACCTGCGCGCCATGACATTGTGCGACCGCTGCAATTTCGTCATCGTCTGTCGTGACCACGATGTCAGCGATACCCGCGTCGCGGCAGGTCTCGATAGCGCGCGCGAGCAACGGCAACCCGCCAACCATTGCCAGGTTCTTGCGTGGCAGTCCCTTACTGCCGCCTCGCGCTGGGATGATGGCTACGACGTTGTCAGTCATCGCCGTTGGCCTCCTGATACGCTTGCGTGATTGCCTCGCGCACGGCCAGTGTTAGCAGCGAAGCTATCTGGGCCGCAGGCGATGCGCGAAGTGGCCCAGTGTCAGTCAATGCCACACAGTTGTCACGTTGGCCGAACAGGACCACGGCACCGCGCGCTGACACATTGTCTAGGATGGCCTTTGCCGCATGCGCGATAACGTCCTCGCGCGTGGGAACACGTTGACCAACCTCCTCGTTGTAGTAGTCGTCAATGGCATCGTCCAACAGGTCGGCGGCCTTGTCCAAGTGCTTCGCAGCCTTCGCGATACGCTTCGTGCATGCCATGGTATCGTGCTCCTTTGCTGGTCTCTGTTGCATTGCTATCGTCTCGCCTTCCTGCGCGACAGTGCGCGCCGTTGCCGTTCGTTGCGGTTCTTGACTCGATGTTCACGCTTGCGCCATCTGACCTCTCGCCTAGCGTCAAGGCCACCTAGCAGCGTGGCAAGCACCTCGACTGTCTTGCGTGGCATCGGCACAATGTCATCCAACCGTTGGCGGAGTCGTTCAAAGACGCCTTCAACGTCGGGCCGTTCACCTGGTTTGGGTTCACTCATACCACCAGGCCCAATGCGTTTAGGTCCGGTCAGCCGCCAACCTTGGCATGCGACGTGCACAGGTTTGGGTCACTCCCGCTGGAGGGGAACGGCGAGATATGGTCAAGCGCTAGCGGACGGGTTTGGGACCGTTGGCATGCGACGTGCTAGGCAGGATGGTATGAAAACCACAGCAATCGAAGTCTACTCGGACGGCAGCGGCGCACCCATGACGGTTACAGTCGGGGGCTACTTGTTCGCCTGTGATTGCCTGGGTGAGATCAGGATCCAGTGCGTCACTAGCAGCAGCCGCAAGCCTAGCCGCAAGGCTGTGAACATGGCGCGCTGGCTCTACGCCAAGACCTTGAACGCGCATGTGGATGCAGCGTGGCTGGCCTTGAACGCCGCCATGTACGCATGACCACAGCCTGCCATGACACCAATGTCATACCACCCGCTCCGCGCATAATCGCTACAAATAAAGGCACATTGCGAAGCGAGCCGACAACCGCTCGCCTAAGCATGACACCAATGTCATAGCGAAAACCTCACGAATATCGCGAAACGGCGTTTAGGTATGACATTCGTGTCATGGCTTGGGTGTCGAGCCTGGCGGTTTTGAGGCTACGGCAACGATGGCATAGCGTTCGCATACTCGGAAAGCACCATGAAGAACACCGACAAGGCAACCAAGCGCATCGCCGACCGCATCCGCAAGATGAGTGACTCCGAGCTGGTGTGGTCGCATCGCGACTGCTCCCTCGCTCTTGAAGGACTGCTCACCGTTACCGCCACGAATAGCTGGGTTCAGCGCATGGGCGGCGAAAGATACCTCACCGAATTGTCCTTGTTCCAAAAGGAGCGCGCGCGTCGCGGCATCTGATGGCGACATTCCGCGTAGGCGAGATTCAGGCGTGCGGGTTGACCATCTATGTATTCGACCCCGCGTTTGACGATTGCCTGGCCTTTGACGGCGACTACGAGCCGTTTCCTGGCACGTTCGACCATGCCGCAGGCGTGCTACACGTCAACGAGGGAGCAGAGGAAGCCGCATGGTCGCGACTAATTGACGCCGTCAATAGCGCGGACGACGATGGCGACGGCAAGGTCCGTGACGCGCTGACCTCGCTTTCGTCGCGAATCCTTCGCTCCGCCAAGACCCTATGACATCAATGTCATACCCGCCACGCGTACCTCAATCGCTACAGAACAAGCCACGCCAGCACATCGTAGCCGTCTTGGACCTCGATGCTATGACTTCAATGTCATAGCGTAAACCTCGAAGGATTCGCTAATGTGACGTTTTGCTATGACACCGCTGTCATGGTAGGCCGTTGGCTATCGTCTCGCCGCGACAACCCGACACCTGGCAGACCTAGCCCGCCACGTTTCGCAAACCGCTACAAAACAAGACACTTCGTGCAGACCAGGACCGTTTTGCCATGGGTCAAGAATGACTCACTAGGCGCGCAACATGTCGGAAACGTTGAGGACGCGTTTGGAATGACCATACACTTTTGGGTCAATCACGCAACTTTTGCAATAGCACGACTTGAATGCCATGGTGTGAATCTACTTAGTGTAACAACGTTGTCCCTGTGGGAGTAGACGTTTCGCGTTTTTGTGTTGCGTGGCATGGTGCGTGCATAGTGGGTTTGCACCATGACGAACCAAGCCAACCCCGCCGAGACCAAGACCTTCCCGACCGCGCGCGCTGCCAAGGTTGCCATGAACAAGGCGACGAAAGCCTACGATAAGGCCATTCACGCATACAATGCGCTGCGGTACGCTACGATCTGCGCCGGTGTACCTGAGCAGTGGCCGCAAGCTCTGCTCGATGCCGAAACGCACCGCAACAACTGCCGCATCGCCGCCGAGAACGTCTACCTGAACGCAACCTCGCAGGGGTTCAGGGTAACGCGCTGAGCGCTTGGCACGCTGAGTGCATGGGAGTAGAGCCATGACGAACACAACCCGCATGACTCCTGAGCTTATCCAACGTCGCATCCTTGACCTCAAGGTCGAGATTCGCGACCTAAACAATAGGCGGTTCGCTGGCGTAACCCACACCTGGCACGGCCTCCGTGTGGGCGAGCGGCTTGAGGCCGCGTATTGGCGGCTAGCGCTGTTGGAAAGCCAGCGTGCCGCATAGCTTGGCACGCCGTTCGCATACTCACCAAGCATCGCAGCCCACAACGAAAAGGCTCCGGCGAGCGCCCACCAGGGTGATTGTGGTATAAGGTTGGTTCGACTCCAACGGTTGCGACCAAGGACAACGAGAAGAGGGAGACGACGATGCGACTTACCCAGAAGATCCGCGACAAGTTTGACGGCGTGGCCCTCGAAGGATTCGCGGTTGCTGGCTCGCCAGCGGCCCTGGAAGCGCTTGGCGGAACCTTTGCCAACATCTCATGCGTGTGCTGCGGCGCGAGGATTGGCAACGTCTTCCTGACCTCGCACGGTCCCATGGGTGGCGATTGCCTCGCGACCTTGACCGGAGACGACTCGACACGCAAGGCAGTCCGTGCGCTTGCGACCAAGTTGAGCCACCAGGATACCGCTGGGGAATATGAGGTTGAGGCGACGTCTCGTGGCGTTGCTATCCGCGCCCTGCGCCGGATTGGCTTCGATGAATACGAGGGCCGTACGCGCTACGGATACGGCTGGTGCGTCGCGGTGGTCAACCTTCCGCTTGACATCGTGCGGGCCATGGTCGCCGATGCCGGGTTGCGCATCGTCGGTTAGACACTGAACGCACACCCACCACGACATCCACGCCATACCCGCCGCCTACCACGATATCCGCACAACTAAAGCCAAACACAACAACCGTGCACCATTGGGGCTTGTTCAGCATGACATCGAAGTCGTGGTGGCTAAAGCCTACAGGTTACGGCAAGTCGTGCGGTTTGGCTTGTTCAGTATGACATTGACGCCATGGCAAGCGCACATGTCCTACCAAGCGCACACACCGTTGCGGGCCGTGGCCCCAAGGGTACCAGCATTACTTGTACCCTTTGCCAAACGCCACAAAACAAGGCATGCCAGCAACACCACGACTTGAAAGTCGTGCGGTGTTCAGGTGTGCGCAAGTTACGCTAACCCTTGTTTCATAGCGTATCGCGGAACAGTGACCATACGTTTTTGGCCAAACCGGCAAACTTTGCACAGGCACGACTTGAAAGTCGTGGTATGAATCCACTCAGTGGAACGCGCTTTCGTCGGTAGACGTAGCGCTTCGCGGTGTCGTTGGGGTATTGGCACAGTGCGTGCTAGGTAGGATTGCACCATGAACAACAACCAAACCAGCTTCGCAGACGTCCACGCCTACATCAGCAACCCCGCGAACTACTACCGCACCGCTAAGGAGCGACGCGCGGATGCAGCGGAATCCGCTCGCGTTGCCGCTTGCCACGCTGCATTCAAGGCCGATTGGGTCGCCCAGGGTCGCCCGGTGGACGCCGATGGCGAACCTGACCTGTTCGCCGAATTCGAGTGAGCCGTCAGGTTGGCACACGTCCTGCAAAGGTAACTTGTACCATGAAGACTCAAACAAACAAGGTCACGTTCGGAGACAAGGTCACCAACTGGGACGGAAGCGCACGGATTGACGTCGCCATCGATGGGAATAGCGAGGGAACAATCACGGTGCTTGTAAGCCAAATCCATGGGACCGAATACGAAGTGTGCCTGGACAATGGTAAGAGCAAGTGGTTCCGAGCCTTGACGGCGGCCAAGGATTGGGCGAAAGGCAACGCAACGGCTTGTCTATGCGACGACGGATTCTGCGGGGAGTGATTGGCACGCTGAATGCAATGATAACAAGCAGGAGGACACGAACCATGAAGAGCACGAGCAAGCGCACCGCGGGCACAGACAACAACCCCGCTCGCCTACCCGCCGGATTGCGAAAGGCCCTCGCGGAGTGTACTGGGACCGTCACTCTGATGAGGCCGGGCCTTGGCGAGAAAATGTGGTCGATCTTCGACTCCGCTCGGCCCGTGTGGGAGCGCCGGGTTTCGGACGCCGTGGTCGACCGCATGTTCGACTTGGACATGGTAGACGATGCCGACTATGGGACGTGGACGATCAAGTCGATCTGGGTCCACCTTTGCCGAGCGTAGGGGGGGACATGAAAATTCGAGTTTTGGTCGAGGTAACTGACGAAGATCGCCGCACGATAGCCACGCGGCTAGGGATTCCTGGGATGGCATCGCGGGACCAAATTGAAGCCTACATTCGCAGGATCGTAGCGACGGAACTTAGGTTGGACAAGGAAGATAGCTGCAATGTCTAGAATATACGTTCAGCAGTACGATCACTACTGGGCTTTTACCCCCCGTGGCTTGCGTGCGTTGTTGGAACGAGGAGCCAGGGGAGGTGAGTGGAACCTCGACGACTACGGAAAGATGCTAACGCGCAAGCCGCGCTATTCGAACGAATCGATAGCGATCCGCGTGCTCGATTGGACGCGCGAAGACTTCGCCGATGCGCTCGAATATCTGCATGAACACGGCAATCTGAACACTTACCAGATCTGGATCTGGGGATGCTGAACGGTTAGTTTTGTTGAACCTGGCACGACGCGTGCAAAGGTAACTTGTACCATGAAGAACCAAAACAACACCAAGTCGACCGTGGCCCCGACCGTCGAATACCGCTGCTTCTGGGAGACCAACACTTGCCGCAAGGTCCGCCGACTGGTGCGCGAATCGCTTGACAGCAAGGGTCGCGTCAATGGGTTCGAGGTACTCTGCACCGAAACCTGGGCATGATTGGCACGCTGAGTGCATAAGGAAGAGTCATCATGAACAACGAGAACACAGTCACCATCACCGGAAACACCTACCCCGCAGCGAAACTGCTCCGCGACTGCGGATTCGCGTTCGACAAGACAACGAAGGCGTGGACTGGCGATGCAGCGGCAAAGGCAGAGCTTGACCGAGTCAGCACCGCCACCTACAGCCGAGCGAACCAGAGGCTGGTGTCAGGTCTCAGGATAGCGTAGACATTGGCACGAGTCTCGCAAAGGAACCAAGCACCATGAATACCATGACCTTCACGACCCAAGCCGCTTGCTCCGACTACATCAAAACCAGCGACATCATGGGCCGCCCTCACGTGTGTAACAAAATCGGCGAGTGGCATCTTTGGTTCGTGCTCGTTTACCACGATGGCCGCCCGTGGGCCTTGCTGGAAGACGGGGCCACCATCGAGTGGTTGGAGGACTGGTAGCGGTTGGCACGCGGAGTGCATTGCTATCTGGCAAGGAGAACACGAACCATGAATACCGCAACCTACATCACCAACCAGATCGCCAAATCCGAACGCTGCATCCTTGCTGGCAAGGCCCGATTCGCCTCCCTCGTTGCCAACGCGCCCAACGCTGGCGAGTGCGGGTTTTACTCGCACGTTGAGGCTTGCCGCGCAGCCAATGAGATGGTGATTGGCGGCAGGGAAGAGAAGGCGTATTGGATGCGGCGTTTGCAGGAAGTGGCCGAGAGCGTGTAGCCAGAACCCACGCCAACCGCCCCGCTGGCGCATGCCACGCGGGGCATGCTGCGTTAGTGGCACGGCTCGTGCAAAGAGAACCAACACCATGACGAACTTCACCAACCCCATCACCGTCTCAGCCGCTGACCTCTGCTCCGCCCTTTGGGGCCAACCGCTCGCCTACGTCAACGCGGGTTGCTACGAGGGGACCAAGGTTCGCGTGCGCCAGGTTCCGGCTGACGCAGTGCTTACCGTAACCCCTTCCGCTTGCGGCAAAGGAACGAGCGCTAGCGTTAGCGACTCGGACGGCGGATGGATCGCTGACAGGTTCGGATCCCTTGGCGCACGCGACCTGCGCCGAGTGGTTGCCTACCTCGCCAGCAAGTGATGGCACGGCTCGTGCAAGACAGGAAAGCATCATGACAACGCAAACCAACCTCGAAGTTGCAAACACAATCCTAGCCCAGATGGGCGGCACGGGCCGACTCTCCGCCATGCTTGGCGCGTCATCGTTCTTCGGGACGGAGGACACCGCGTCATTCCGGTTCAAGGCGCGCGCCCGTAACAAGTCAAACATGGTCAAGGTTCGCTTGGACCCTAGCGACACCTACACCGTTGAATTCTGGACGGTCCGTGGCGGCAAGGCAACCAAGCGCAGCGCGCATAGCGACATCTACGCCGATGGGTTGAAGACCTTGTTCACCGATGAGACCGGCCTTTATCTGAGCCTGTAAGGAGGAATAGTGGAACAGAATAATCCAATCGACCCCGACGACATGTCACCCAGGCAATTGGCAGAGTATCTGGTATCTCACGCAATACCCGGAGCGCCCAACATGGTTAGGTTGGCCCAGGCTTACCTTGACATTTCGCCCACAGGCAAACCAGCTACCATCGTAGGCAAACCCTGCCACTATAACGCCTACGTCTGGACAATCCGCGCGGATGATGGCGAACGATACTACCTGCACGGTATCGGCGCTCCAACCCACGGAGACGTTGGGGACCGTGGCGAGGTATTCTACCAGTCAACCGGCGCGCGCGGTCTCTGGTATTGGCGCGCGACGTTGGCCTAGGACGGCCCTTTCGGCCACAGGTTGGCCTTGGATGCCATGGCGCCACCCCGACGCGTCCTAGGCCCATCCTTGGCCCAGCAATGGCCCACCGTCCAAAACGCCGCACTATTCCACGCTGTCAACGAATAGCTCCCACAGGTTGCCACCAGCCCACACGCTATCCCACACAGCACCATGACATTGAAGTCATGCATTTGCTCCTGCATGTATGGTCACGCCGCGCTTGCCGCTACGATTCAAGGCATTCCGCGAACCCGAAACACCTATGACTTTGATGTCGTGGTGGTATGCAAACGTTGCGGACTCGTGGCCCAACGAACGCTAAACGCTACAGAACAAGGCCAACGCGAACATTCGACATCGGACCACGGCGCCAAGGTCCGCTCGATGGGGTTGGGCCTTGTTCAGTATGACCACGGCGCCATGCGTTTGCTCCTACGTGTATGGTCATTCAGCCACGCTTTGCGCGCCACGCTTGTTTTCTAGGCACATCGTGACGGTTTGGCCCTATGACTTTCAAGTCATACGTTTGCTCCTACATGTATGGTCATTCCCCTTTGGCGTCACGTTTCATCGAGAATCAAAGCGCTAAAGGCCCTATGACATTGAAGTCATACGTTTAGTCCTGCATGTATGGCACCATACATTTCAGCCCCGCCAAAGCACTGAACATCGGTGGTTCCGTGCAGTGCCAGCGTAATGATATGCGGTTGGGCTAGGTTGTCTGGTTGGCATCGCTGTTGCATTGTGTCGAAGCACCATGACGAACGCAGAACACGCCAACGTTACCATCGACACCAACCACCCCACCTACGGAACCAACGTCTGCTTTATGGATTCCGAAGATGCGGGGCGTTGCATGTGCGACCGCTGCGTCCGCTGGCTCAATACCACCAAGGCCGTCAATACCCTCACGGTGGACGATATCGAATTGACGATGCCCACTCGCAAGACTCGCCGCGCTCGCTAGCCAAGTTGGCACGCATCTAGCATTAGGAATTATCATCATGAACGCCAACGAAAACACCGCCCTCCTCGCACTCGACGACGAAGTGGTTGCTGACCTAATGGCAATCGCAACCGGTTCCGATGCCATCGCCGACCGTATCGCCGAGATTCGCGCTGCTTTCGCTCCGACGCTTGACGCCTCCTACGATGCATCCGCACCCTTCGACCCGCTGGCCCTGTTGATGGCGACCACCTCTAAGGCCATGGATTCCGCCACGGAAACGCGCTTGGATGCGCTTTACCAGGTTCAGGCAGCAGTCGCCAACGCAGAGCGCGAAGCCGCCAAGTGCCCGCGCTGTGGTGGGACTGGTGTGCTGCCTGAGTACCGCCACATTAACGGCGGTTGCTGCTACCGTTGCAACGGCAGCGGCCATCGCCACAACGGCTAGACCACTTGGCACAAGTATCGCATAAGGAATCTCCCATGAATAAGCTCACCAGAACCCAGCGCGATGCACTCCTGGCCCTCTACCTCAACCAGACCCCGCGATGCGGATGGGAGACTCTCGGCGCACTTGTGGCCTACGGCCTCGCAGAAGGCGACGTATTCGACGCCGATTACCTTTCGTTGACCGAGTCTGGACGCACTTGCGCACGCACCGAAGCGGCAACGCAGGACAAGGCGCGGAACGCACGTAACGCCAGGGCTCGCGCGAGCAACGGCATCCGCCGCTCCGTTGGCTTGACCCGAACGCGTAACGGTTCGTGGGAGTGATTGGCACGCCGCTCGCATAAGGAACAAGCATCATGACGACTCAATACAACGCCGACATCGAGACCACGACAACCCGTACCGGACGCACCACGGTCCGCTACACGGACCCCATCAATGGCAAGCGCGCACGCAAGACTTTCAGGTCTGCCCAACTTGCTGGCGTGTTCTCGCGCTACCTCGAAAACTGCGGCTCGTATTGGGCCAACAGTGCTACCGCCAGCTTCGTGCGCGCCATCGACAATGGCGATTGCGTCATCGTCGAAGTGTAGCGGTTGGCATCAGGTTTGCACCGAAGGAAAGCATCATGAAGACCACAACGACAACCCCGACCGTAACGAACCGGACCCTTGACATGGGCAACAACGAGAGCCTGTCGAGCGGCGTTTTCGCGCAACCGGACGGCACTTGGCTCGCCATGACGTTTACCGTCAGCAAGACGTTCAAGACTCAATCGGGCGCGGTCCGCTGGTATCTCAGGCACACCGGGCGCTAGTTGGCGCGAGGATTGCAAAGGTAAGATGTCATGAACTACATCGACCAAATCAAAGAGATACTGAGCGGCTCCTTGACGCCAACCCGCGCAGCCAAGGTCTTTGCACTCGCCCGCTACAACGGCTCGGTTGATGCCGCCATGATGGCTGCCGATGCCGCTGGCCGTATGGCTGCAACGTGTGCGAAGCATGGCCGCAACGAACAGTCGCAAGCGTACCTGGCAATCCGCAAAGGATTCTTGGCTAGGGCGTAGCGGTGGCACTAGAATTGCAAAGGTAACGCGTAGGAGGACAACGACAATGACAACGACAACCTTGACCGACACCCAGAACGAGCGCGTTGACGAACTGTGCGAGGACTACCTACTGCGCTGGACATACCCGTCAATCGCTACCGCTTCGCTGCGCGAAATCATCGTCGCTACCATGGAGCGCCACGGGCGCACCCCATCAGTATTGGACGTCCGAAATATTGTCTGTGATTGCGGAGGTTCGTTCACTAAGGCCATGCGGTTGGCGCGGAACAAGCCTGCGGTTGGTGACGGTGCCACCATTCACCACTACAGCGACTCCACTCCCCAAACCGTCATCGCCGTGTCGGCTAACGGCAAGACAATCACGTTGCAGCGCGACAAGGCCACCCTGCTCAACGGCTTCAATTCCGGCGAACCTGACGCGTTGACGTTCACACCTGGTGGGTTCTTCGGCCATACTGAAGGCGTCCAGCGCTACTCCTACGAACGAGACTTGGATGGCCCCACCACCAAGGCCACGCTCCGCAAGGATGGCACTTGGCGAGTGTCGCGCAGCACGGAACGCGTTACCATCGGAGCGAGGCACAAGTACTACGATTACAATTTCTAACCACAACCCACACCGCTTCGCCTGCTTGGCTCACGCCTTGCAGGCTTAGGCGCGTAGGAGGATACGAACATGACAACGACAACCAAGCCCAGCGCGCTCCACATCGCCACCCTTCGCGGCGGAGACCCTAACGGACTCGCTTGCGATGATGCAATCTGGTTCGACCTGGAAGGACCAAGCGCGAACGAGTGGTGTGTGATGGTCGAGTCGCGAGACGTTGCGGAGGTGTGCGCGCACAACGCTAGTGCTGACCTCGTTAGCGTCGTGCCGTGGGACGGGTCGCCCTTTGGCGACGGCGCGTGCGGTTGCGTCGCGAGCCCAACGGTCGGGGTTATCGTTGCCGGTAACGCGGAATTCTTGCCGTGTGACTTGCCCAAGGGTTGGCAGTTGGCGTAACGCTTGCAACGCTGAGAGACAAGGAGACCACGAACATGACCACGAACAAGAACGACCCCAACGAAGCCTACGGCTCAACCTTCCGGTTGGTAGTGGGCGAGACTGGTAACGATGTCGGCCACGTCATCGCGACGCGCGCCAAGTCCGTGACAAGCGCGGAGCGTGCGCTCGCTCGCGCCATGCGCCCCTACTTTGACGACGCGTGGGGTCGTGTCGAAATCCAGCGGCGCAACGGCGGATGGGACCGTCTGTCATGACCACGGACCACACCCCGCACGCTACCGCGCTAGCGGCGCTGGACGAGGCACTGGACGCGTTACACAAGGTCGAACCGTCTACCGCTGAAGGCAGAGAACTTGTCCAGGTCGCCATCCTGCACACCGCGCTGGCGCTATCAAAGGCCATCTCAGCAACCGAGAAGGACGAATAACATGGGATCAAACTACGTGACGGACAGACAGATTGGCGACTTGCTCAACGAAGCCGCCATGGCTGGCGACACTGAACAGGTGAAGCTATGCGAGATAGCGTTGGGGGTGTACCTCGATGACGGGGGCAGCTACCCGTCAGAGGTGGCCCAACGGTTCGCTCGCGACGCTTGCGCCGGGGCGGTAGCGGAATCCCGCTACAGCCAACCTCGCGGCACTGCGGGGCCGTCGTGAGTCTGGTTGGCATCCACGCCGCTAGGCGTATCGCTAGCGAGCGGCCCTTCAACGCGGCGGACCTAGCGGCTGAGCTTGCGAACGCGATAACCCCGATAGCGTCCGACCCCGACGTGTGCGAGACACAAGCGGCTCGCGATACGATAGCGCATGTCCTCGCCATCATGGCCACCCTGCGCGGCGAGGGTGGAGCACCAAGCCAGCGGTTGACCCGGAGAGACGTTTTCTAGGCATGGTTCATGGGTATGACATCAATGTCATAGTCGCCCTGCAACGCGAAAACGCTATCGCTGCGCATGTATTCGCGCAGCATGGCAAGGCCGACCCGGTTTGCTATGACATGGATGTCATGGGGACGTTAGCCTACGTTTACCGAGCATCGCGCGTTTGGGGGCCATCCGCTATGACATGGATGTCATGGTCAGCGCTGGCCCCGGTAGCGTCTCGCGGTAACATTAGGACTGCTGAAGTTACCCCCAAAACCCCGACGTTTTCGCACACCATGACATGGATGCCATGGTTGTTATCCGCGCAACCAAACGCAATACCGCTTGTTTCTAAGGACAAGGCCAAATAGTGACCATACACTTTTGGACGAATCGGCAAAGTTTGCATGGCCCTGACTTCAAAGTCGTGGTCTGGCGGCGCAATGATATGCGCGGCGCAGCCTCGTTCTAGGCGTTTACGCTTTCGGGTTGCGCGTGGCATGCGGAGTGCATAGGTTGGGGGCACCATGAAGAACATCACCCAATACGACATCGGCAAGACAACCGCTCGCGTCATCAAGTTCGCAGTCGACGCTGCGGAAGATCACGTAAACTACTGCGTCTTTAGCGGAGACGAACCCGATACCGATATGAGCATGGGCCTTTGGCAGTCGTTTCAGGTTGAATTCCCCAAGGCTACCTTCGCTGGCGATTACGATGCCGCCATCTGGGTTTTCACGGCAACCTACGAAAACACGGTTCGTGCTCTCGTCCGCGCGCACACCCCGGCCTGATTGGCACCGCGTTTGCATTAGGAATTGGTACCATGAAAAACCAAAACAACAGCAGCAACCCCTACCCCTACACCCTCACCTTCTCCCAGACCTTCATCTCTGGCAACCTCGAAGGCATCACCATCCAAAGCACGATGGACTTCGTGTCGGAAGAATCGGCTCAGGAATGGGTCGAAGGCGTCAACCGCCACGCTAAGCGCAACGGATACACGGTAGCCGTATAGGCTCTCTCCAACCCCAACCCCGGCCGGGTAGCCTTCGCGGTTCCCGGCCTGAGGCCGTAGGAGGACACGAACCATGACCAGCAAGACCAACAGCAGCAATCCCACCTACGAACAAATCTGCAAACTCCGCGACGAGGCCAACCGGTTCGGCGACGACGCGCAGGTCAGGATGTGTGGACGAGCACTCCGGGGCAGCAAGCGCGCGCTGAAGGGTGTCGCCGAAGCTCTCCGCTTTGCGGCTGCCGAGAACGAAGCGCGCGAGTCAGCGGAACAGATGGGCGGCTGAACCTGGCACACGCATTGCAAAGGTTGAGAGTACCATGAAGAACCAAAACAACAGCAACCGAGACGCGACCCACGCCGAAATCCAAGCCCGCTACGATGCCGATGCCCACGCTGACGCGGTGGTCTCAGCCTACCGTGGTGCAACCGCCCGCGCGTTCCGCTGCGCTTGTGGTCGCATCCTGCAACCGCAAGAGGGCCAGTCGCCGGTCCGTGCCGAAGGCGGATACCTCGACGGCCAGACCATGTGCCGCGCTTGCGCAGCGGAGTACGCACTCGACGCATAACCCCAACCCGCACAACGGGGTCGCGGTGACCCCGGCAGGAGTCGCCATGACGAATCAGGATAACGAGCGCAGGCACCACGGTTGGGTCATGTGGGTCATGTGGGAAGCCATCCAAGACTTGGACAACCCCAAGTCGAACCTCGAACGCGAGGGCTGGTATGCCGCCGCACATGACAACGACAACGGCGGGGGGCAGCGGCCTACCGTCTCAAGTTCGCCCTATCGTGGCCGGTAACTGTGGCATCGCACTTGCAACTACTGAGAGCACCATGAAGAACAACACCCACACAATCGACGACACCCGATGCGCGCTTTGCAACCTGCTAGGCGTTACGGCCATCGACGTCCAAGAGACGGATGCAGATGGCGTCAAGGAAGGGTTGCCGCGCTACTTCGTTGTGGACCCAGGACTGGACTTTGATGGCGACATCATCGGCGCAGGGGCAACGAGGCACGAGGCATTGACGGAAGCGCTTGAGACCGTGGTTGAACTTTGGCTGGTGGGAAGCACGGCCTGATTGGCACACGCATTGCAACTGCTGAGGGCACCATGAAGCGCTTGAGACCGTGAAAGGATGGGCCGAATGAACATCGACGACGCAATCGACAACACCGTGCGCACCATCGAGGCATTGCGGGGCATGCGGCCCATCACTGAGACCGGCAAGGTTGAACTGTCCAACGCGTTACAGTTGCTATACCTCGCGCTTGCCTCTTTGGAACTAGCGGAGAAGTCCGAAAAGAAAGCAGGTTGACCGATGCCTATCAGTACTAACGATGCCGTAGCGTGGTACATCGCGCGACTAACAGCCAACCTCGCGTTGGCTAGCACCGGCGACTTCGAAGGGTTCAACCGTGCGAACGAATCCGTTTGGAATGCGCTAGACCGCGAACCGGACGAGGTACGCCAAGCGGTTGATGTCTCGCTCGCCAAGGCGTTCACCTCGTTGCGTGGCATCGTTGCCTGACACGTTCCAAAGTGTAACACCTGTTACACTTGTTTCCGTAACCGTGGCGTTTCGCATCAACCGATAGGGGAGAATCTACCCAATGAACACAGCGGAGCTTGCTAAGCGTGCGACAATCGCAGGGCTCGTGGCAACGTATCGCCGCGCTGTCGCTGACATCGAGTCAGCGTTCGCGTCAATCCACGCCGCTGAGACTAGCCTCAACGATGCCTTCTCGCTGGGCAACCATCGCACCATTCGCATCCGTGACCGTCAGCATGGTGGGGTATCGTTCGACAACCCGTCAAGCACCATCGAGGCATTGAAGCGAGACGTCTGGGCCTCGATTGTCGACCGCTTGGAGATTCGTAGCATGCTCTCGGTCAAGCGTGCGAAGGAGCTTGATAACCAGTTGGAGCGGGGCGAATTGCCACCCGTCACTGAGGCAAGTGTCTACGCGTTTGCCAGGGGGTACGCCGATAACCTAACCGAGATACACGGTGAGGCCGTGCGCGAGGTGTTCGACTTTTTGCGCCCGGTTCGCTCGCGGCACAAGACCAACAGCGAATATGAGATTGGCCCCAAGGCCATCTTGGAGCGAATGGTTAGCAGCGACTGGTCGACACACTACCGAGTGAACTACTACCGTGCGGCGCAACTAACGGCACTCGAAAACGTCTTTACCGCGCTTGACGGCAAGGGCTTTGCCCACAAGGGTTATCGCTCCGACGTCTACAACGCGGTGGAGTCGACTCCGCTCGATGGCACCGGCAAGGGTGCGACCGCCTACTTCGCGTTCCGTTGCTTCAAGAACGGCAACCTTCACGTTGAATTCCGTAGGCCAGACCTTGTCGCTCGCCTCAACCAAATTGCTGGCGGCATGCGGTTGCGCTAGGTCTAAACGTGGTTAGGGTAAGGTTAGCGAATACGACGGTTAGGAGGGAAAGACATTGAACACATGGCAAGCATTCGATATGGGCATGGCTAATGCTGGCAATCCAAGCATGGTCTTCGACTGGGACAAGGCCGCCCGCATCATCCGAGAGCGTGGGGCCACCGATGCCCAGGCCGGGTTGAGTGGCGACTGGGGTTACACTGGAGGCACCATCCTAGCGGATGGCATCCCAGACGTTGAATCCTACACCTACCTAGCATCAACGTGGGCTGTGCCTGAATTGCGACTGGGCGACGGTGGCGGAGAGGCCGTGCCTTGCTACCGCATGGCCGACGACGCTCCAGGGTGGGACGCTAAAACCAAGTGGCCCGCGTCCGCGTTGGCAATCCTTGAAGGTTAGACCGCGCACCACCCATCATCCACACGAACAACGGTCCCGTTGACGCCATCAGAGTCTGGCGAGCAAAGCCACTTTGCTGCGCTCACGACGCCTTGTAGGGGCACCATGCGACCCGATGGCGACCGATGCGCATAGGACTGCATCGACGTCGTGTCGACCCCGCCAGGGGCCAGCACGTTGCACCTGATACCGTCTCGCCCGTAGTGAGCGGCGACGTATCGCGCCAGGGCAGGCAGCGCGGCTTTCGTGGCGCTGTATTCCCAGGGTTTGTGCGCCCCGTCGTATAGTCGCGGGTCAGGCGAGACTTCGCCGTGTATCGAGCCCATCAGGACGATGCTACCGCGCACGCCCTTGGGCAACCACGCGGCAATGGCCGCACGGGCCACGTTAGCGGACCCGGCGACGTTGACGGACCACGAGTCAACCCCGTCGTTGTGGGTCTCGTGGAAAGGCCGCCAGGCCCAGGCATCGCCGTGTTTGGGGTTGCGGGCCGCGCACACGATGACGGAGGTGGAGGTGTGCCATGTTTTGAATGCCCACGCGGCTTCGTCAAGATCCGTAACGTCAACCTCTGACCTATGCAAGCGTTGCGTGTTCGGCAAGCCATGCGTTAGCGCATCCGATATCGGCCCACCTCCGAAGATGAGAATCACGGCCACGCCCTAACGTGTGCCGACCTGAACCCGTCAGCGATGATACATTCTCGCGCGACTAGGTTGTTGAGAACGCGCACCAGTTCACGCGCGACGCGGCCCACGGTTAGCACGCTAGCCGGTACGTGTTCGTTAGGCCCAGGTTCCTCAATCAACATAGGTCTGCCCGTAAACGAATTCAGACATTCGACGACTCTGGCCTCTGTCCACTTGTACGACACCCCGTGTAGTTTCCACTCGGTCATGGGCGGGTCGAATGAACACTCGAACCCGTGACCGTTGAAGTGTTCCAGTGTTACGTTGATTACCATCGCGCACCTTCCTTGCCTAAACTGGGCACTTTGAGCGCGCAAACAAGTTGGCTCAAGGCCCACCTCGACAATCACAGTTGCGTATATCGGCACGCACGCCGTTAGCCCCGCCAATCACAGAACGCCCACACAATCAGCAACGCTTGCACGGTGGGCGCAGCGAACGCGAACAGCACGACGGCAACCGCTATTGCTAGCGCGATAGGCGGCGAGACTTTGCGCGCGATGCTCATCGCTCTGTCAACGCGTCGTTGACGCGGGACGCGCACTCTGGGCATAGGTCGTAAGAGCGGCCTTTGCGCCCCGACAGTTTGGGCGTTAGTTCTATGAAGACGTGACACCATCGTCCGTCACGCGTGGCGTCGTTTACTTCTTCGGCAGTTTTGCACACGTCGCAACTGATAATCTCTTGCTTGCTCATCGCCCTTCCTTCCCTGGCGATTCGTACTTCACAACAACATCGTCAGGGGCGTCAATCTCAAGGATAGGCGAATACCCGCTCTTGGCTGTGCGCCAGTACATGGGCCACAACGGCAACAGGACGTCCTCGTCTAACTGTTGGATACCGATAACCCAGCAACCTGGCGTTGACCTTGGCGCGTCATCGTTGGCGTACAGTCCCCACACGAAAAGGCCATCGCCTGTCGATGGCGAGCGCACCGAAAACACGATGGGCTTACCGTTGGCACTGTTGCTGGCATCGTCCATGGTTGTGCGGTATTCACCGAACGTATCATCACTGTAACCCTCAAACGCTAGCGTCTTCATTCGCCCTCCGTTGCCGCCAACATTGCCGCTTCGGCCAATCGCCACGCGTCACTTATGGCGTTTGCGCTTTCGTCAGTGTCCGTTAGGCCATGGCTTTGCATGTGTCTAGCCATTGCTTGGCTAGCAGACCATAAACAATCGGCGCACACCTGAATGCCAACCATCTCAACAGTGGTAACGCCAGAATGATAGCACACGTCGCACAGGGTGTCATCTTCAATATTCATTGTCTCCCTCCAATCACAGGCATATCGCAACGCGCTTGGCACTTGAGCGGCAACCCCTTGCCGGTCAGGTGGGCGCGTCGCAACGCGGCATACGCCTCGCCATTCCAGATGTCCTCTAGCGACGCATCGTTGACGTTGCCGAGTGCGAATTCTCCCTCGTCAAACGTTTCCATACAAGCCCCGACATCGCCGTTGGCGAGCACGGTCATCGACGTCCAGGGGTGTAGACACGGCGTTGACCAGTGGATTGAATTGGTGCCGTGTGTCCCGTCTGGTCTCAACCACTGGGTATCCTCGCTCTTGTGGTACAGATACACGTCAACCCCATCGAACGCTTCGCGAAGTCGTGCGAATTCGGCAGCGCTGTCGCTCGCGCCAAGGTCAAGCATGGTCACGACAACTTGGGTATGTGGATTGACATGGTCTCTCGCGTCAACCACGTTCCTGACGGCGTCAAACGCTTGCGTGAATGTCGCCTTGTTGCCACGTATCGACCTGAACCGCTCGTCATCGGTTGACTCGATGCTAAACTTAACCACGCCAAGGCCAGCGCGCAGGCAATCGTTGATACGCGCTTGGTCCACGTTGGCCGGGTTACACGAGAAGTAGGAGCGCAACCCTCGTTCGGTAAGCAACGCAATACGCTCCGCAATGTGCGGGTCGAGTAGCGGGTCACCGTAGCCGTGTAGTTGCACGACCCATGGCATGGTGTGCAGGTAAAAGTGATTCTCGCTTGGCGCGTCATCGTGAGCTATGCCGAATACGTCTTCGCAGAACCATCGCCACGACATCTCGGCCTCTCGCGTTGGGGCCGTCAGTTGCGATACCACGTTAGCGAACGTGCCAAGAGGCATCGTCGACGGCTTACGCGTCATCATCGTGGTTCGTGGACACATCCGGCAACGCATGTTGCAATGCGAGGTAGTCTCAATGTTCCACACGGTTGGCTTGCGTGAGCGGTAGCGCTCGAACAGACTACCGTGCGTGAGGCCGTGCATGCGCTCGTATGCGTGAGTGTCGAACATGCTACATAGACTCCAACCCGTACGCCTCGCGAATAGACTTAGCCAACACGCGCAGCGTCGCGGCCACCCGCTCAGGTTCGATGCCGTACTCTAGCGCAAGCGCTTGCGACTCGATTCCCTCAACGATTGGCGCGCACACCTGCTTGATGATTGGCAACCCGACGTGCTCCCATAGCGCTTCGGGGTCGAGTGCTACCGCTTCGGTTGTTACGTTGTCGCTCATGTCTATAGCCCTACACGTTTAGGCCGTGGTCAGCCATGGTCACTCGCCGTGCTTTAGCAGGAACTTGTTGTTGATGGCCTTGAACGACGCATGGCCCGCCCTGTCGTCTGCGCGGTATTGCGTGGTCCGGTAGACCAGTCCCTCACGCTGTGTGTCGGCTAACCTAGACTTACCCTCAGCACTCCTAACCAGGTCATTAACAGTAGAGCCGCCCAAGTCTATGTGGTTGGCAATCATTGGCACATGCTTGACACCAAGTGATGCAGACATATTGACAAGGTCTGGCAAGTCCAAGAATTCAGCGCGCTCGATGTCATACACACCAAACAGGAACAACGTTGGTTCCTCTAGCCCGTACTTGTTTCCTTGGATGCGAGGGCCGACGACTTCGCCTTGGATAGCTAGGTCGCGTCCGTATGCAACACACAACTTTGGCAACGTCTCTGCCAGGTCCAGCCGGTTAGCAACGCGCCAGTGAACATTGCGCGTGTCGTTGCCATTGACGCTCTCTGGTTTCAGGTTGAGGTTGCGCGAGCACACGCCAAAGTCTTCGCGATACCAGTACGCCGTAAACGATGTGCCGTCCAGTTTCTCGGTCGCATACCACAACGCGTCCGCATGCCTGCGCAGCAATCCGGCGCACGACTGAATGCGTGGTTCGTCGGTCTTGCGAAGGAACCCAGGGAACGACCCGCGCGCTTCTCCCGATAGCGACGGGTGAATGTCCGGTTCCCACTTGGTGACACCGCTGCCAATCATGCTTGATACGTCGGTGTCGATAGGGTTGTCGGTGAGCCGCAACCAAGGGAACGTGGACACTGGTAACGCTAGGCCCTGCGACAATTGGCCCCGCAACTTGATGGTCTTGACTCGCCATCGAGCGTTAGCCATGAATGCCAATTCTGGCACGTCCTGCGGTATCATCGAGTCAATCTCGAAGTAGACGCACAGGTCTCCGGGTTGGAATTCTCCCTTCTTGACCACGACATCCCATCCAAGTACGCGAGCGCACTCGATGGCGTCGGCCTTGGCTATGGGCTTCAGTGATTCGATGCGTTGGATGCTTGCTAGTTTACGTTCCACTTGTCACCCCTTCCTTGCCCAAGCGATCAGAGTATCGGTCTCATCTCGCGCCGCAAGCATTGCCGCATACTCGCGGTCAAGGTTCTCGTTGACATCAACCCCACCTGGCATCCCACGCGTTAGCCAGTGCAGGTGATTGGCGAGCGGGTAGCGTTGCACGGCCTCAATCCGTTCGACGTCGAAGCCTCCACATTGTAGCAGCGACCGCAACGTCTCTCGCGTGTGCAGAATACGATGCTCCGACCACAGCGAGAACGCACGGAACGCCCCGCACGAGTGGAGCAACCAATCGCGCGCATGGGGCACTTCGACGACCAGTAGCGCACCGGGAGCCATGATGCCTGACAGGCGCGTCAGGGCCTCAATAGGGTCGTCAAGGTGTTCTACCACATGCCACGCTGTTGCGATGTCGTAGGGGCCTTGGTGGGCCACCGATGACCATGTGATGGCATCGGGAGCGGACGGTTCGTAGCCAATCGCAAACGCTGCGCACTCACGCACACGGCCAACGAACCCACCAAGGCCAGACCCGAAGTCAAGCACTCGCCGACCGCACGCTTGGCGCTCGATTAGGTGCGCACGTCTCGCGTCGTCGATGGCGAGCATGGCAGACCCGCGCCCGACGTATGGCGTAGTTGGTGACCTGTCGAGGTAGATGGTTCCACCGTCGCACGTCCAGGCCGTAGCGGTGCCGTCTCGCGTTGGGCCGAACGGTCGCGGGTTGCGCGGTTCGTGGCCTATCGAGGTTAGGATTTCGGCGGGTGTCATACCACAAACGCCCACGACTCGACGGTTGCATGCCAGCGCCAACCAAGCGACAACAATAGCAAGATGTCTGCTTTCTCAAAGTAGTGTGAATCTGGGCCACCACCAGGGCCGTATAGCACATCATCAGTGCACGCTATGTCTTGCTCTGCCGTCAGTTCTGATAACCTCACAAGGCCAAGAGCCAACCGCTGCGTTGGTGTGTGTCGAACGTAGTCGGTCTTTACCTCGCGTTCAAGTCTATCGTACTCTTCCAACGTGACGCCCATGCTCACACCTCCCTGTAGACAATGTCAATATACGGTGGGCGCTCGCAATCTGAATTGCAACCCTCGACGTCATACAACCAACACACCTCGCACCACCACGACCCGTCAATCGCACTGCGCACGTAGAAGTCTCGATACGCTCCTGTCTCGCAACAGTCCTCACACTGGCAACGCGAGCATGGGTGCGGCGGCCACTTGGTTGACGTCATACCACTAACCCGACGCGTTTAGGGCGCGTATCACCTTGACTTCGCCGCTGTCGATGGCCTTGACCCACGACTCCCACGTGTGTAGCGTGTAGTACAGTTCGCCGCTGTCGAAGTCGTATTGCACGTGGCCCTCGTGTTTGGCCTTGGTTACCGTTGCCCTCCCGTCGTGATACGTCTCGACGATATCCCCAACCTTGACTAGGTATCTGTGTGGGTCTGTCATCCTGGTTCCTTCCTAACGCTAGCCACGAGCCCAACGCTCGACGAATTGACGGCGTCCACAAGTTTGGACGCGATGCGCTTAGGCGTATCGTTGCGGGCCACGTCAACCGATATGCGTTTACCATTGATGTCCAGCGTTGCCACGCCAGCGTCATGGTCGGGCCACAACGCATCAACCACAGCACGAGACCACAGCCTCTCAGCGGCAAGTCGCGACATCATCCACGACCCGTTGACGGAGTGTTCCGCCATCACTTCGCGCAATTCGTGGATAGGGTCCGCACACAATGCGTCGTTGCGGTTATCGGGCCGCACCCCGTTGGTTGCGACCGTCTTGAGTAGTGTTCCTGTCGCTTGCTTCGCCATGGTGTCTACCGGGCCACGTGGCGACTCGAACCTAAGCACATCAGCACTGCCGGTGAAAGCGACCCGATGGCCTAGGAGCGCATCGGTTGACGTGTGGCGAACGGGTCTCACGCCGTCTCCTTATCCACGCATTGCCAGCAACACACTAGTCCGTCTTTGCCACGCTCCGCATAGTCGTCCTTGCCGCCGCAGTGGCGACAGATGCCGCCCGCTTCGCATGACTCGCAACCGTTGGCACTGTCGCACGCACAAGCGTCTGGCCGGTCACACGTGGCGACGTCACACGCTTCGGCGTCAAGGCAATGCGTACATGACGTGCAGGCCGTAAACTGTGGCAAGTAGATGTGCGGCAGGTCAATCGTAATCGTTGGCAGTCGCAACCCGCGTTGAGGATTGCCGCGAGGGTTGTGACTACCAGGGTCGCCGTTTGGGTTGTGGTTCATCGGTCCACCACGATGGTAGCACCGCAACTGTAGCACTGATACTTAGCGCGGACGCTTCTTGGGGCATAGGCCACAGTTACAAGTTTGCCGAACATGTTGTGTGACCATCTGTCGTTGTTCCTCTCTTGGTACTCCACCACATCCACGCTTTTCTCCCCGCACAACAGGCACACGAATGGCCCACCAAACCACTCTTGCAATAGTCCCACCGGCTCCTCCTTCACCGCCAGATGACCGCACCCATACGCTTCAAGTTCTGCGTTGATGTCGAATACGTCTGACGGTTGCGGCATTGCCCGCGTCGCGGGTTGACGGTAATCATTCGGCCACGGCATCACGTTACCCTCCTAGGTGTGTCTGAACCCGCGCCACGAGGCATCGCGCTCGTGGTATAACTTGGACAATTGACGCTTGCGGTCGGCCTCGATCCGTTCGCAACCGTACTCCACAAGGTCGGCGTTAGCGTCGTATAGCGCGGAGTGGAACGCGTCGTCATCTAGGCCAGTCCACTGCACGCTTGCAAGGTCGCTGTTGACGTGTCGCACATAGAAGTCTTCGGCGTCTTTGATACGCCCTTCGCGCACCGCCAGGTCGAACAGCGGACTGCCGGGGTAGGGCGTTACCGGTCTGATCGAGCGAATCTGCGCGCCATCATCATACTCACGTAGGAAGCCGACCAACATGCGCAACGACTCAACCGTGTCATTGGGGCAACCCCACATGACGTTGAGGCCCGGACTTAAACCAGCGTCAAGCGTAGCACGTACGCCAGCGTGAATCTGCTCCACAGTTAGGCGCTTGTTCATGGCATCGAGCACGGGTTGCGAGAGAGACTCAACCCCGTAGTTGATGAACGTCGCTCCCGCGTCTCGCATCAATGGCAACAGATCAGGGTGCTTCGCTGCAACGTCAAGGCGACCATTGCACATCCACCGAATGCCTAGTGGTCCGATTGCCTCGCACAAGTCGCGCGTGCGCTTGGGGCCACTCATGAGCAGTTCATCGTCGAAATTGACGTACGTCATATTGTGTGCGCTTTGCAACCAAGCAATCTCATCGGCAACGGCAGCGGGTTGACGCGCGCGGAATCCCGGCACGTGGCGAAAACAGAATGAGCACTTATACGTGCACCCTCGTCCGCTCAACACCGGCATAGCGAAGTCGGTCGGCAACGTCTTGGGATACCGTTGCAACCTATAGACGGACATGTCAAACAAGTCCCACGCGGGCCACGCTACCGCGTCAACGTCAACAGTCTCACCGTGCGCGAATTGCGGGCGGTCCTTAGCGGAGCACAGCGCGGGGAACGTTACCTCGCCCTCGCCGCTAAAGACGGTATCGGCACCCGTTACCTTGCGGAAGTACTCCGGGGCACTGGCAGGGCCATGTCCTCCGATGACATACCACAAGCGGTCACGATGTTGCGAGGCATTCACGGCCTTGCTGAGCGCTAGCAATTGGGCATGCTGCCAGTATCCGCCGATCACGGACGCTGCCACGACTGACGGCTTGGTTGCGTTGATGTGTTCACGCAACTTGTCGGCAGGCTCGTGCGTAACGCCAGCGTCCCACACGTCAACGTTGTGGCCCGCGTTGACAAGCGCGCTCGCGAGATACGCCAACCCGTGGGGCGGTTGAGCGATGTGCGACCCATTGTCATAATTGACCAGGAGAACGTCAGCCATGTCTACAGTCCCACGCGTTTAGGCCCGTCGCGAGTCACGTCACACCTCTTAGCAAGTCGCCAATTGCAACCGGTACCCTGGGGAGCGGTATGACAACCACGCGGTCGGGGTACTGCAACCGACCCACGCGCAACAGTAACGTTGGTGGCCTACTGGAGTACTCTGACACACCGCGCACGTGAACGCGCACACCTCGCGGGAACTTGTATCGGTCATCGCCATAGTCAAGCGCAACAACCTTGCCCCATTGCAGACCAGCACTGCGATCCAGGTTGTGAGCATACAGGACAATGTCTCCCACTTCGATTAGGGTGCCGGTTCGGTCGAACGGTATAACTGTCTCACTCGTTGCCGACATCACTCCTCCTCCGTCGCTAGCAACAACGCAAAGACGTCTCGGTTGTCGGCAAACGTCATGGCGGGCATTGACCTCCCTGGGATGTCGCCACCGCCACGCATCGACACGATACCTTGGCGCCAGCGCGGCAACAGGTCATCCCATGGCTTGCCCGCGTCCGCACACATGGCCTTGAGCGTGTCGCAGTTCTTGTGGTCGCATTGCTTGTGAGAAAACATCGAGCGCGCGTGCATCTGAACGCTGTTGCGGACAGCGTCTTGCTGTCGCCAGACGAAGTAGTTAGCCACCTCGCCCTCTGGCAATACGAACGCGCGCGCGTCGAAGACTGCGGGTCTAATGTATTGGAACACACGCGCGGACTCCACCGTCATGGTCGACGACGCAATGCTTGCCGCAACGCTAACGGTCTTCTGGACTTGCCCGTCAAACCATGCGCTTGTCGCATAGCGCTTGTATGGGTGCACGAGAACGCTGACCTCGTCACTTTGCACGTAGGCCATCACAGCGCCTTGGATGCCTTCGCATAGCTTCCACGCGACCACAGCCATGGCATCACCGAACGGCTCGTGGAATGCCGGTAGCCCTCGCGTGTAAGCGTGGAATGCCTTGCCGTCAACGCGGACGATGACCGGCGTGCGAGGCGTTAGCGTTGTGCGCGTGGCGCACTCGTAGCGCTTCATTCGGTCGCCTAGCGAGTCGTGACGCGCCATCACTTCGCCTTGGTCGCGGCGAGGCATTGCTTGCATCGGAGCGGGCCGACATTGTCCCTAACCAGTGGTCGCGAAGGGCCGCCGCGCAGAATGAACACATCGCACTCTGACGCGCCATATACGTCCCACAACCAAGAACACAACCTCCCGCAATGCGCGCCGTCCTTGTGCACCACGATGCGCCTTGGCACCATCACGGTCATGCTATTCGCCATCGTCATCGTCTCCTTTCCACTGCGACACACACCATGCCGCCATGGCCGCTAACGCTACCGATGCCAACACGGTACGTGCGTCCCATCGTTCGACAGACATTGATGCGATAGCACCCATCGCACCGCCGAGCATGGCTACCGCGATACCGTCTATGGCTCTCATGTCTCTATGCCTCTCACTATCTGAGACACTGACACGCACGCATCGCCAGAAAACGCGCGGATGCCATGCCTTACCTTGCCGCTTAGAACGTCCGCAATCCGTTGCTGACCAACCGGGTTCCACGAGTGGACCCACGCAAAGCGAGGTTCCCACGGTTGGGCGACCAGTGCGGTAGCGACATCGACCCCGGTCCTGCCATCGTCTGCCATGTCGTGGTCGATACACACCAGGTCATACTCGCGCGCTGCAAGCATGTGGATGGCGACGTCAATGTCTCGCGCGTGCCAGACCTCGTGCGCCTTGAACGCTTTGGCGGCGATGTCGTGTCTGGTATCGTCATCGTCAACGAATAGTATTCGCATCGCTTCCCTCCCACTTAGCACCGCTGACGGGAATCGAACCCGCATCTCCCTCGACGGGCCCACGAGAGACGACCTGCCAATTAGTCTACAGCGGCTCATCTTCTACGGTAACCACATCTCAGCGCACGTCAATAGGCGTCACGCGTTTAGGTCGCCTTCAGCGCATCCACCAACACGCCAACCGGTTGGAGGTGTCGCGAGCCAACGACGTAGAACCGCTCGTCAATGTCTCTGACCCTGTCGCGTTTCTCGACCACCTTCCACACCGCTCGCGTCTTGGCAACGGACAGGCACAGCATGGCCCCGGTGGGTCGACTCACTAGCACGTAGGCGAGCGGCTTCGTGGTCTTCGCCTCGAACCCTGAGACGGTGTCGACGAACGCTGTCTTGTAGGGGTAGTCAATGTTGCTCGTGAATGCCTCGCGCCTACTCTTGACTTCGATGGGCCAGCCGTTTAGGACGATGTCGGTGGTGTCCGACCATTGCCGCGCCTGCGATTGTCGCTCACGCTCACGCAGTGCTGGCACTTCGACGCGGAGACCTGCGAGCGTGAAGAACGTGGCGGGCAGCATCTGCCACGCGTGGCCCTCGCGTAGTTCGCGGAGGAATAGTTCGTCGTTGGCGAGCCAGGTTGAGAGAGTCATCGTGGGTTAGTGTCCAGTGAAGTCTAGCGCAATCTCTTTTTCACTATCCAACCTACCAACACCTTCGACCAGTTCGTTAACATCAATTCCGTTGCGTTGGGCCGCGTGGTAGAAAGACGAATTTTTCATGTAATGCCTGACCCAATAGGGCCTAGGTCGTCTCCAATGAGCCCAATCCTGGGCAAGTCGTGGGTTACATACGGCGTGAATGCGACCAATGGTATCGACAATCTCCCGCAGTTCATCCCTGTATTCTATACCAATCCCACTATCCGCGTCTGGAAAGACGAATACGCTACGGATAAACCACTCTCTCGCCGCTAACAGAATAGGGTGCCATGGTTTGGGCCACATTCCGCCATTGTGTGGCGTACACAGTTCTGCGCAAAACATGTCACCTGACACCAATTCTGACACAATGTTGTCTGTTATGTGTTCCTTCACTTTACCTGGGGAGGTCCGCCCTTCAGCCACAAGTTTCTGCCATTCCATTTGACGCAATGCGAGCACCACGTCAGTTATCTTGGTTCGCCATTCGTTGGCATAACTAACAATCACGTCTTGGATTTCGTCGGTGAGTCTGAACCACTCACCATGTAACCTGGCGCCCCTGAAACGATTATGCAACGACGACTCTAACGGTTCTTCTCCAAGCGCGAACGCCATCGCCTCCAAGGTGCCAGAATTCATTCTAGCCAAGTCAGCCAGCCGCTTTTGGATACAACCAGACCGACCAATCTTCACTCGATCTGGTATCTCTGCCACACGGGCGAAGTATACACCAGGAAGGGGAGGCCAATCAGAGCGCGGTATTGCCCCACTCACCACGAACTTCGCTGCGCGCTGTTCTTGTTCCTCTTCCAACGTCATTGGCCCACATCCTCCCCAAACAACAACGCCTGTCCACCCGCAACACTCCCCCGCCTCAACCGCTTGCATCGCTCGTGCATCTCGCGGGTCTTGTGTGAATGGCAACAGAACCCACGCGGTCGGCCAGGGTCGAACCCGCGCACAATCTCGCTGCCGCACCAACCGCATTGCGAGCGCGTGCGCCCTCGAATGCATCGCAGGCGCTGGCGTCGGTCCTGAGCGGCCTCGTTGTCGCGCGTCTCGCAGTAGTCCGACCATGCGAAGAGTCTATCGTATCGGGTAGCGTCTAGCACGCATGCCGACGACAAGCACTCTTCGAGTATCTCAGCGCTGGTGAAGCTCATTTGTCCAGTCTCCGACGTAGTCTTGCGTTCTCTGCTAGCAGGTCACGGTTCTCCGTCTCTAGCCAACCGTTAGTGGTGGTCTGTTCTCCGCACACGTCGGCCAATCCCAACGCGCGCTGACGTTCTACCGCGTAGTCTGCACGCAGTGCGCGCAATTCCACATCAAGGCGTGTTGCCCTATCGCTGACACCATCCCACGCCTTGCACGCGGTAGCCTCCACGATGTCGTCACTAGCGTCTGGCGACAACCCAAACGCTCGCGCTAGACGTTCGCGCAAGCACGGCTTCGCATCAACGGTGGAACGCGTCTTGACCTCGGTGACAGTGATGTTGCCGTCAAAGTCAAGGTGTCTCGCACCCATGTAGCCGTCCAGTTGCGTAGGGTGCCAGACCGGCTTCGATGGCGACAACCAATCATGCTCGCGGAACAACGCTTCAATGCGCTTGTACCTGTCAGCGATGATGGCTTGCGATGCCGCGTGTGCGACCACTGGCAGAAATGCAGCGTTCGACAGTTCGGCTTGCGTTGCATACTTGGTGTTAGTGAACGTTGTCTTTGACGTGGCAACGCCAACAATCGCCGCGCCGTCGCTAGCAACACCCTTCACATTGACCGGGGCGTCCTCGATGACGTGCAACTTGTGCAGGCGCACCCACCTGTTGATGCCGAAATACTCAACGTGTGCCATGTTGTCACTCTCATCTACGAGGTCCACAACCCCGGCTTCCACGTGGTGGTTGTTCTGCAACCACCGCACGCGAGCACCAACCTTGACGCGCGCGGAGTCGTCGACTGGAACCAACCTGTCCGCTTGGCACGACGACTTGGAGTCAAGTTTTTTGTTGTGCAAACATTCTACAATGCCGTCCTTGTCTACCGCTGTTACCACAGCAACACCGGCACCAGGATACCAAGTGTCCTTGACCCACATACCGACTTCGATGTTACTCACTCTCGCCTCCCTCTAGTTCGTACTTGCCGTCATCCCGCAACCGCATATCAGAGCACGCATACAAGTGCGCCAGCGCACCACGTTCTGTCGTGCAAACCGAATACATACCATCGATGCGGTGGAACGTTAGCCATGTGCTACCGTCGCTGCATTCAGCCACAACGGTTGACCCGTTGGGAATCTCGTATAGCTTAGGCACTCTCGCCTCCCTCGCACTCGCGGTGCTTTGCAATCCAGTCGTGCGGCAATGCCTTCGACGATACCGCTACGCGTGAACCACACACCCGACACGTAAACGACCACCTTGACGCGAGACACCACGCCACGGCTTCGGGTAGCGGGTCGATGCGCTCGCCGGGGTTCATGATGTCAACAGTAACCATCGACTTGGCCCTGTCAACCATGGCCTTGCGCGACTTCACGCTCACGTGTCGGAATCCTCGCCGACGAACCAGCCCATAGCACTGCGCAGTGGTGAGACTCGCTCGATGCGAAGCGCAGCGGGTTCCGCCTGGTAGCGTCGACAACCTTGCTCGCACACGCACGGAGTGTCAAGGTTGAACGCCGTTGTCAGGCATGTGCGATATGACACACAATCGGGCTTGTCGTGCTTGCGCATCTCAGCGATGCGTTCGGGGTCGTCAATGTCTGGCGTATTCACGGGTCGTATCGCTATGCCACAACGCCGCAGTGCTGTTGACACGGAACAGGGCGAGCATCTCCGCTCTTTGCCTATCGATGCCGTACTGCGACGCTGAATGACATACTGCTCTAGCAGCCACGCCTTGGACAGTTTGACCCTTTGCTTTCGCTTGATGACGCGTTCAGTGTTTCGTTGTTGATTGATTGCCATGTTGTCACGCCATACCTGTCTACCACGACAACGCTTCAGGATTGCCTCAACCCGTTCAGCCGGTGACACTGCTATCCTCCAGGTCGAACCACACCTCAGCGATGTCGTGCAGCGCGTCGAAGTTCTCGCCGGTCTCTGCCCCGTAGGCGATGGCCGTAGCCACGCACACTAGCGCGTTGCACAGGTGAGCGCGCGCGTCTTCGGCGAAGTCGCGATTGTAGTAGCCGCTAACCTGTCCGTCCCACACGATGGCGTCTCGCACTTGCGCTTGCTCGTTGGGTCTGCCCATCAGTTGCGCCATGGCTATCAGTTCAATCATGCACTGCTTGGTTGTTAGCGCGTCACTCACGACCCACCTACCGCGCTAACGATATCGTCGCGAGCGGCGAGAACAACGGCCCTCAGTTCGGCGATACCTTCCGCTTGCGACCCCGCGATGTCGTGCTCTAGCACGTGGGTCAACGCCATCCCCAACTTTGGCCACCAACCGACACCCGTCCAGTGTTCCTCGCCAGGGTTCTTGGCGTTTGGTCCCGCAATGCGCAGCGTTTCTAGCGTCCACTGCGTCGGCCCTGTGGTTCCCACGAGCCGCGCACCCTCGTTCAATTGAATCGTTGCCATTCTACCATGCCTCCCTGTTGCAAAACGTAACACCTGTTTGCTGGGCCGTAGCGGTATCTAGGACGGCCTTTCGTTCCGTCATGCCTCCTACCACGCGCGACAACCCAAACGGCCCTCCTAAGCCAACGTCACGCCAGCGTTGGCCATGTTTGGCTAGGTGGGCTGGTTGCCTCCTGTTTACGCGATGGACACACCAAGTTCGCTCGCTACCGCTTCCCACCGCATCGCCAAGGCGCGCAGCCGGTCGACTTCGGCGAGGAGGGCCTGGATGTCGGTGATAGCGTTGTCATGCAATTCGTCCCACGTCCTCCAGTTGTCGCCAACAGCTTCGACCCGTTCCCAGATTGCCTGCAGTTCTTCGTCGGTCATTCGTTGCCACCTCTCGCTATCCAACACGAACAGTATTCCTCTTTGCGCGTGATTGCGTAGTAGCTAGCGCGTTCCCACTCTCCGCACTCACCATGCCCAGGTTCGAGGGAACCGCATGGCCTGCCCTCAAACGTCATCCACTCTGCGCAAGTCTCGCACGTGCCATGCACAGGCAGCGCATCAAGGTCCGTTAGGATGCTCCGCAGTGATGCTCCACACGGCCACGCGAACCCCCTAACAATCGCCTTGACCTGCGCCAGTTCATCGTCGGTCATTCCGCACCGTCCTTTGCCTGCCACCACGAGCACGATGTGTGTTCGCATGTAGAAATCCACGCGCCAGGGATTCTGAGACACTCGCTCATGTCCATCCACCGGCACGTCCCGCACCGCTGCCGTTCCTGCCGGTCGTGCTCGGCGAGCAATGCACGGGCAACCACAACACTGCGAGGCGAACCGCACCAGGCTGCACCCATGGACGATATGTACCTAGCATCCTCGATAGCCTTCGGGTCAATCATGTTGCCTCCACCTCAACGATAACCACTGCCGTCGCATTGTCAACCGTGCTCGTGACCAATTCGCAAAACAACACGCCTACCCCAACCTGGCACGCACACCCACACCTCCGCGTTGGCTATCTCCAACCCAACCAATTGGTTCCACGTGTCGACGTCAACGCCAAGGCCGTACGACTCGGAGCGGATGCGATACCACTTGGTATCCAGCCCCCACTTACCAAGGCGCATCATTGGTCCACCTCGCGACCCGCATAGATTGCCAACCCGCAAGCGTCTCGCACGTGAGCGTTAGTGCGCCTTGGCATGTCCGTCACGTGGTGCAGTTCACGCAAGGCCCATTCGATCTTCGCATCCTTCGCCGACCCGTTCCCAACTATAGCTTTGCGCCAGACGTTTGCCGGGTAGGCCACAACGTCAACGCCTGACGACGGCTCAAGCCACGCTGTCAGCAACCCGCGAATCATACCACACGACTGCGCCGCCTGAATCATCTGCTGTGCTGCCTTTGGCGACACGAACCGGCGCGCGTAGTCCTCAATGGCTACCAAGGCGGTATTGTGCTCCGCGACTATCTCGCAAAGCTCGTTAGCCGTATCCAGTTCGTCGCCGGGTTGACACTCGATAACACCATGCGCCACCCATTCGGGTTTGGCGAACATGTCAACCACGCACCAACCAACGTGAACACCTGGGTCAATGCCTAGCACTCGCATACATCTACCCCCTAACGGTTTGGGTCCGTGTCGCTACCCGTATCCGTCTCGTTGTTGTCGATACGGTAGCGTGGGCCGTCAAACTTCAGAATCGAACACACCCCGTCCTCGCCCCCGCGAATCTTCGGCAACGACACCTCAAATTCGTAGTTCCATCGCTCGCGGTTTTTTTCGTACCTGTCCGCACGATACAGCAACATGACAACGTCGGAGTCTTCCTCGAACGAACCGGACTCTTTTAGGTCAGAGATGCGAGGCCGCTTGTCCTTCACCCCGCGTTGCTCCAATGACCTGTTTAGTTGCGTCAATGCCACCATGCAAACGTGCTCATCTTTAGCAATAGACTTCAACTGCTGCGTGATGTGTATCAGTTGTTCACGCCTTGGTTGCCGCAGGTTCGATCCCTTGATGTTTAGGACGTGGTCAATGAACACAGCGTGAAGTTCTTTCCCCTTCGATGCGAAGTGCGCCTTGACCCGTTGGATGTGTTCGCGGATGCCTTCGATGTTTAGCGTTGACTTTGGGTTCCAGGCCCACGTCCAATCGCACATGTGGCGGTTGGCTTGAACCATGTCGGCGAAGTCGGTGGGACGCATAGTCCCGAACTTCAACCGATGAGACTCGACCCCAGACTTGCAGAACATGGCACGCAATGCCTGCTGTCCGATTGGCATCTCAAGAGTAATGAAGTCGACGCCAAGACCTCGATCGGCAAAACGCATTGCGACGTTGAGGCCGAACACTGACTTGCCAATGCCGCTGCGCCCGCCGACCACGTAGACCTGCTCGCGTTGCCAACCATCGATGGCGTTGTCGATCTTCGTGTATCCAGTGCACGCTCCAGCAAGTTCTCCGTTGCGTTGCATTCTGTGTGTCACGTCGGTGAGCGCGTCACGTAGCGACGTCTTCATGTCAACGATATCGTCCGACGTCTCAGGTTCGAATGGGTCAGGCAACCGACCCTTCGACAACAGAACATCGTTTGCGTCTCGTGTCATTGATACTTACCTCTAATGACGGAGCAACGGTGCTCCAATGACTTGCGGATGATTGCGGCGTACTTGTCCCCAGCGTCGTCGGCGTCAGTCCAGATGGCAACCTTTGACCCGTCAGGAATCCTTGCCGCGATATCATCGCACCACGAACCTGAGTAGATGCCAATCACTGCATGCTTGGGGCACTCGTTCAACTTGTTGTTATGTGTGGCCCAACACAAGAAGTCTGGCTCGCCCTCGCACACAACGAACCTTGATTCGCCAGTCGCCCACGAGGGCCACGCGCCAAGGCGGAATGCCTCGCGGCCCATCGAGTCAAGCATAACCAATCCGCTTGCCTTGTGGCCCGATGGCGGCAAGCGCTTAGGCGACTCACCATCAACGATACGACCCGCGCGCACGCTTCGCACTTGTGCTTCACTGTCGAACAACGGGACAATCAGTCGGTGTCCAAGTTCAACCCATGTCTTGCCTCGATACTTAGCCCAAAACGGAAGGGTGGCGTCTTCAGGCAACGCGTAGGCCAGGTCTCTAACCGCAACCGCAAAGGCGTTCAACCCGCGACCCTTGAGCCAGTCCCACACACCACGGTCGGAGTCACACGTTACGCACTGACCCACAAGGTTGGCAATCTCTTTCGGGTCTGGATAGGTGCGCTCAACCTCAACCGGTACAGATTGAACCGGCAATGGCTTTGCCTCGCGTTTAGTCTCGCGACCCTCGATGTCATCAACGACATCCCAACAACCCACAAGCTCAGCGGCACGACACAACACCTTCGGGAAGTCGGTGGACGCGTCGAGGCCATCGCGTTCTGCCACCGCTGAGAAGATGTCCCACGACTGCGAGCATGCGAAGCAGTGGAAGCGTAGCGTACCGTTTGGGCCGATTGCCACGTTGCACGATGGCGACTTGTCAGCGTGCCACAGACACGACACTACCGCGTTGCGCCCGTTGCGCTCGTATCGCACATTGAGCAAGTCGCACGCGCCAAACGGCCCACGCGACGCCCACGCTTGCGCAACGGTATCCCTGTGCTCGCTCATGTTGGCTCACCGAATGCAAGTTGCTCAACGAAAGCGTTTATCTCTTCGGGTTTGACGTACTCTGTTCCAGGAGGGTCTTCCGGTGGAGTAGTTGGTCCCTCGTCGGTCCACTCGAAGTCATCGCCATCGATGCTGGTTGCGGTCTCCCACGGAGAACCGTACTTGCCTATCTCTGACGGCAAGAACCGGAGCGGGTGTCGTTGTGTTTGCAAGAATTGACTATCAGACGCAAGGTACGAATCGAACCAATGCGCCAACACATCGGCAACGGTACTTGTGTCGAACAGCGTTTGCGTTTCTGCTGCTCGCTCGCGAGCGGCACTCATTGCCTCATCAACGAGAGAAGACATTATCTTGCCGTCAGGGCTTTGCTTGGGCGAGCGATACGTCACGCCATACTTAGCCTTGTACCGTGGTTGCCATAGGCCGAACCCAAAACCTCGATCCAACTTTGGCAACGTCAACGATTGCTGTGTTGACTTGGTTGGCTTGTCGGTTGGCGGCGCGGCGGGCGTCGACTCTTCCGTAGGAAGAGAAACGGAGGAGGAGGAGGCCTGGGATACGCGCGCGCGTGGGACGTCGGGACTCCCCATAAGACTCCCTGGGGGAGTCCCCTGGGATGTCCCTGGGGATGTCCTAGCAGGTGTCCCCTGGGGACACTTAGACAATGCTCGCTTTCTTGCCCGTTGATCCGCCTTCTTTTCGGCCGCTCTAGCTCTGCCGGTTTGAATTGTGACAGCGGTCCGGTTCCAGTGGTCCCAGTCGTGAAACTGGTAACCGCCATCGACGCGCTCAACAAAACCAGCGTCCACCAACCTGTCCCATAGGGACACTTCGCCGAACTTGAGAGCGCGTCCCTGGGGGACAAATCCATCGGTCAGGTAGTCAGCGGACCACGACCCGGCAACGACCCACAACCCCATGGCTTCTAGACCAGCCGAGTCTGTCTTGGGGTGAGAGTGCAGCTTGTCATCCACTTCAAAGGTTGGCATCACGCCACCTCGTCAACAACGGCTTGAACAACTTGCGACGCGCAAGCGCCAGCGTCTCTGTATATCTCTGACCCTGTGAATCGCAATACGGACCAACCCGCAAGCGTCAACGCCCTGTCTCGTGCGCGGTCGTGCGACGCCTGTTCTTTGGTCCGCTCGTGATAGTCGTGGCCGTCTGCTTCGACGCACACCTTTCGGCCATTGTGTAGGATGGCAAAGTCTAACCGGTAGCCACCGAAAACATGTTGAGGGCGTATTGCGTCAAGCGGTATGTCTCCGGTGGCCACAATGGCACGCAACAGTGCTACCTCGATTGGAGACTCGCAGGTGGATTCGATGTCATCTAACGACGTGCGTTGGCGGTCAACAAGGAACAACGTTGACCCCTTGTGTTGGACAATCTGAAGATCCCAAACGGCTGGGCACGTCTCGCACCAAAACGATATCACAACATCGTTACGCCTGCCAAGGAATTCCTCGCGGGTGGCCGGTCTTGATACTACGTTGCTGCCAATCACGCAGGTCTCTTTGCCGTCGTCGTTCTCTCCGCCAGAGTCGTGCACCGTCACTGCGGCATGGTGCGTGTTGTGACCACCACAGAATGGGCACAACATGATGCCGTCGTCGTCTGTGCACACTCCCGCTGCATAGCAGCCCCATCTGAACGCTTCTAGGTTCTTCACGCTGCCACCTTCTCCCGTCCGCAGCGACGCGAGTACTCCTCTCGCACCGCTTGTCGAACGGTGTCGGACAGGTTCAACCCCGACTGTTGCGACATCCACTCAATCATTGCGCGCTCTCTGTCGTTCACTCGCAGAAGCACGGCCTTTGCAGTCCTGTTCTTGTTTGCCATGGCGCACCCTGTTATCACAATGTTACGGTTCTGTCAACCGACGCTGTCAGCAATTACACAACCAACCGGAACCGTTGGTCTTCACGGCAGCAGTTCGCCTTGGCCTTGGTCGCCTGTCCCAGTGTTGGCATCAAGCCAATCGATAACCTCGTGGGGCAACGCGTCCTTGTGCTCGATGAGTAGGTGCATAACGGTGTCGAGGTGTCGCGCAAGTTCCGGCGCAAGCGTACGCGTCTCAGCGATCCATTGGCCGTCCGCTTCCGCGCCATTGCCGCGACACTCGCTCACGCGTAGGTGGTCCGTTGTGATGTAGACAACCTCGCCGGTATCAGGATGTGCGCCAGTATTGGCTAGTATCCAGTTCTCGCTGGCGGCATCGCTACCAGCCACACACAACCACGGACCGTGCTCCGCTTGGTTGTGCAGGCATGCTAGTCGACGTATTGACTCTTCCGCTTTGCGTGTCATTCCTTGTCCCTCCCAAGTTCTTTAGCGAGTCGACACCATGCCTCGTTGACTTCGTCCGATTGCTCGCCATTGACAAGCGTGTCAGAGCGCCACTCCGGGCCTAGCACATAGTCCAACGCATCAAACAACGACTGCGCCGCGTTGCGCAGGTCTGCCAGTTTGCCCTCGGCGTTGTATGCGTCCACGCGCCACCCCGACAACTGGCGTTCCGTGCCACGCAGTTGGGTACTGGTCTGATATAGTTGTTCTACGGCATTGTCCCGCGCCTTGGTGAGCGCGTCAATGGTCTTCGACATCTTCGTTATCTCGCACAGTAGGCGAGCTACCTGGCGGTCGTCTTGGGTGTCAGTCATCGCTTCTCCGATGTGGTCTGTTTGAGCACAGACTTGTATTCTGGGCGGTCCTCATGGTTGCATCCGTGGCGCACGCACCACTCCGTGATAGGGTTGCGCAAGCGCACGAGACCGCATCCGATACACACGGGCCACGGCAGGCCCTTGACCGGCTTGAAGCGGTGGCCTACGTGCTTGAATGGTTCGCGGGTCATCGCTTCCCCAGCGCGGATGCTTCGGCCAACAGACAGTTCGCCTTATGCCCTCGCGTTAGCCCGCTATCAGCCGAGTATTCCGTGGAGTACCCGAAGCACCTGGGGCACTGTTTCAGCCCACACGGGCCATAGTGAGACCACTGCAGCCGCACCAATTCGGCCCGCGCGGCGTCGCGTTCGGACTCAGCCTTGCGCAGGTCTGTCACACACTCTTCAAGCCTCGCCTTGTAGGTGAGATCGGGGAAACGGTGTTCTCCGATGTACGCCAGATCGAGCGCTGCGCCGCGTTCGGACTCAGCCTTGGTGAGTTCTGCGCGCAATTCGTACGTCACGCCGATCTGCTCGGACAGTTCATCCCGCGCGGCGTCGCGTTCGTCTTCCGCTTGGTTCATAGCAGCAACGATCTGATTGCATTCCTCGCGTTCGGCTTCCAGTTCGTACCGCGCGGCGTCGCGTTCGGCGGCAATGCGAAAACCCGTCTCAACGATGTCCGACCTCATGGTGTTGGCGGCGTCCCGTTCTCCCGTCAATCTCGCAACCACCGCAGCAACCTCGTCCGCTACCATGCAGTGGAATTCGGGCGAGCACTCTGCGCCAACGAATGCACCATTGCCTAGCGAGTCGGCAATCTGTCGCAGGGCAGCGTGAGCGGCGTCGCGTTCGCGCACTACCATTATGTAGTCGGAAAGAACTGCATCGTTATCCACGTTTTTGAAGCCAACCATTTACCACCTCCCATCCCATCGCGTCGAATAGGACTGCAATGCAAAACCAGAACAGCGAGATCATGAGGCCCCGCTTGAGAACAGGTCAACCTGTCCACGTTCAACAGGGGCCTCAATGGTCTCCAGGTTTTTGACTGCTTGCCGGTAGTAGCTCGCCTTCAGTTCGACGCCAACACCCTTGCGCCCGTTCGCTACCGCTGAGTACACCTCCGACCCTACACCCATAAACGGCGTGAACACAACCTCGCCAGGATTGGAGCGCAAGCACACGACTCGGTCAATGACGTCCAACTGTAATGCGTGCACATGTTTCTCGTCTTCACTCTCGCGGCTTTCTAGGTACGGCAGCACGTGGCCCATGCGGATATCGTCCCAGATGCTTGACGCGTACTGCCTCCAAATCCAGTGCGAGAATCGGTTCTCTGTCTGCTTACCTTTCCAGTCGCGGAAGAGTAGGACGTCGGCAGGCATGGGGCACTCGCCAGCGTAGTAGTGCAGTCCTCGCTCGTGCGAGATGGGAACCTTGTTCTCCCCATGCTTGCGAAAGATAAGCATGTAGTCAGCGCTGGCAACACCAGCGTACGCGGCGTCATCGACGATGGTCTTGTGCGCCAGGTTCTTGGTCATGGTCCGGTTGCGAACCCACAACGGCTCCTTCCAAATCGTATGGCGCGACACGAACCGGAATCCGTGCTTGTCGTGAAGTCGAATGATGTCGCCTGGGAAGTCAATCAAGTAGTCCTTGCCGGAATTGCCTGACGGGATGTCGGTGCAATGCACGGCAGTGATGCGCCCTGGCTTGGTGATGCGCGCAAGTTCGCCAACAACGAACGAGTAGTGTTCAAAGAATTGGTCGTAGCTTGAGCAATTCGACAGGTCACGTTCGTGACTGCTGTACTGGTATAGCCCGCAGAACGGAGGCGAGTATACCGACAGGTCAATGCTATTGTTTGGCAACCCTTGCATGACTTCAACACAGTCGCCGTTGTATGCCGCGTAGGTGTCGGTGATGGTCTGGTCAAGAACTGGCATTGTCGTCTCCCTCAATCAACATGTCAATCTCTGCCGCTATGGCTGCACCGGCTAGCACTAGGTTTTGAAGTCTGGTGTTTGACACCACCACAACGCCAACGTCTCCCCTCAATTGCTCTTCTCGCTTCTGCATGATAAGCATGGCGCCTTCAGAACCGATGTCGTTCACAGCCATGATGGCACTTCCTCTCTAACGTTGAATCCGTCTGGCTTTGCAATCGCTAGTGCGTTGTTCATCTCAGCGACCAATGTGGCAAACATAACGTCTGCCGCCGTTGCCTTCCGGCGCAGGTTGTCCATGACCTTGCGCTCGCCCTCGGTCAACACGATGTCGACCGTAACTGGTCGAGTCTGCCCGAACCGCCAACAGCGTCTGACCGCTTGGAAGTAAGCCTCGAAGGAGTGCGAGGGGAAGTATACCACGTGGTTGCAGTGTTGGAAGTTCAATCCCCATGCGCCGATTTTTGGCTTGGTGATTAGCACTCTCGCCTTGCCAGAAGCAAACGCCAACAACCGCTCCTCTTTGACGTCGTCAGAGTCGCTACCGGCTATCTGAATCGAACCTGGTATCAGTTTCTGTAGTAGATTCCCCTCGTCGTTTAGGTGACACCAAACCATGGCTGGTTGACCAGTGTCAACAACCAACGAGGCAACCTTCTCACAGCGTTCCACAATGGTGCGCCTCCGCTCGTCACGCTGTTCAAACAGATTGTTTGCTGGTAGGTTGAACAGCATTCCCTCCGGTTTGCTGTCGGTATCAATGACGTGCTCCACTTCAATCAGTGGCGGCAACAGAAAGTCACCATCCTCGAACCCCAGGTCTGACGGGTAGCGCACAGCACGCGCCCACGACGTCACCCAACGCCAGAATGCAAGCTCCGCGTGGCCCTTCAACCGGAACTTGGGGGCCTCTCCGTACATGCGTTTGGTCGCGCAATTATCCCGCTCGTTGCGGAAGAACTTGCCCAACATGTCCATGTGGCCCATGTAACCAAGGGCCTCGCTTGACGTTCCCAATTCGATGTAGTCGTTGGGCGCGGCGGTCGCTGTGGCGAGTAGACGGTATGGCACCTTGCGCATGAAGTCGGTGATGGCATTGCGTCGCGCCCCGTCAAACGACTTGAGAATGCTTGACTCATCACACGCCACGCCAGCGAACGCGGACGGGTCGAAGTAGTGTAGCCGCTCGTAGTTTGTGATGGTGACAGGATAGACTGTCCCGTCAGATGACCGTTGGCATTCAATACCGAACTTCTCACCCTCACGGATTGTCTGTGACGACACCGCCAACGGAGTAAGTATCAGTGTTGGCTTGCCGGTGTGCAGGTTCACGTTGCGCGCCCACGCAAGTTCGAGCGCGGTCTTCCCAAGCCCACAATTGGCATAGCAAGCGGAGCGGCCTTTGAGAACCAACCACTCCAATAGCGAACGCTGAAACGGGAACAACTTGTCTGGCACTTCCAACAAGTCGAACCCGTGGTCGGCTCCGATCTGTGTCTTGTTGACTAGAAAATCCTGATAGCTCACTCGCCATTCCTCCCTATGTCTATCACGCGTTTGCGAGTCTCAACGTAACCACGGGGCGGTAGGTGTCAAGCACTGGTAAACGCCATCCTCGCCGATATGTCGCACGGGTAGGCCAATGCTGTTGGCGTATCGTATCTCATCCGCAACGCCAACGCTTTGCTTCCACCCGTCGATGGTCAACACAGCGACTCCGCCGCACATGTCCAACATCATGTGGTCATACGTCTGCCAGTAGTCGAAGCCCTTTGGCAAGTCTCCAACCACGGCGATAGGGTGAGTGTGCGCGATGGGCGAGAACACGAATTCGCCACGCGACATCATGATAGCGGCAACGCGGCACACGGCATCGAAGCGCTCCAACACAACGCGCATGTCGGGGTGGCTGTAAGGGCTAGCTAGGTAGATGAGATTGCTCATGCCAGTTTGCCTCCGTGCCGGAACGGTCTGCCAACGTTGTACTCGTGTTTGATACGCACGGCGCGACCGATGTTGATGCCCTTCTGTTTGGCGCAGTCCAGCGCACGGATGATGATGTCGGCAAGCTCCTCCTCTGCGCACGTGAGAGGGATTGGCTTGTCGCATTGTTCGTCAATGTCACCGTTGCGGTATGCCTCCCACAGTTCGCTGACTTCGCCGTGAAGGTTGGCACACAACGTCGGGATGTCATCGTTCATGCCGTCATCGTGGAACCCGTGTTCAACAGCGGTATGCCAAACGGTGTCGGCCCACTGGTCAAGGTTCACGCCTCGACTCCAACGATGCACTCGCTATCGAGGTCAGCGATAAGCGCGTTGGCCGTCTCGCGGATTGACTTGATCTCTTCCTTGACCTCCTTGACAGCATCGGCCTCGGCAGACTCGCGCAATGCCTTCTGCGCATCAAGCAGACGGTCCTTGGCGTCTTGCAGTTGAGCATTGCACGTCACCAGGTGCTTCGCCTTGATCTCCACCTCGTCCTGCGACAACCGAAACAACCTCATCTGTGTACCCATCTCATGCCTCCTTGATTAGCTTGCACCCCATCGCGATGAGCAGCATTCCCATCTTGACGATGTGCGGTTTTTTGACGCGCGACATGTGCGCAGCGTAGTAGTCTAGCCCGTCGATGATCTCTTCGTCTCCTTCTGCCATGTAGTCACGCGGGTCGCCCTTGATTGTCCAGGCACCGTAGCGACTATCGTCTTTGCCATTGTGCATACGCTCCTCGACGGTGTGCCGCATGGCACCTAGGCCAGCGTCGCACAGCACGGAGCACACTCGCGCGATGATGGTGCGCTCGTCTTCGGTCCACTGATACGTCGACATCTCACCTCCTATTCGTCGTCTTGTTCGAGCCACGCCAGGAACGCGCCAACCGCCACGATGACTGCTACCGCTACGCCTGCCGAAATTAGTACGGTCGTCATGGTGTGCCATGCTAACCACGCCTCGACACTGCGCAACCGTTGGCCGTCGAACGTGTGGCCAAATGTGGGACGAAAGAAAATGCTTGACACGGGTTCCGCTGTGATTATTATGGGTCGCTAGGAGGACACACCATGCAGGAACTAGCCAAAGCACTTGCGGTTATCGAGGCGACGGTAGGACTCCACGCGGTTGATCTTGGCGCGGTAAGCGTCACGGCCCTGCGCGGCAACCGCTGGGAGGTGTCGACCGCTGGCACGTCTCGCGTGTGCGCCACGCTTGATGACGTCGCCGCCATCGTTGCGCGGTACGCCGACAGCGACAGCGAAGGCGGTGAGTCGTGAACCACGCGTGGACAAAAAACGGCAACCACTGGACGCGCCGCTACCCGATACCCGAAACGCTAACGCGCGCATTCGAGGAATTGGAACCCATCGAGCGCAAGGTTGAGCGGTGTCTCGCGATTGCTCGCAGTGTCTGTCCGTTCACCGTTGACGCGGAGTCGCCGGTAGCGCTGCGTCACGTGGCGCAGGTGTTGGACGCCTACGTCGCCAGGGCTCGTGCTGTGGCCGTTAGGACTGCGGAGGTAGACGAACACCTAGACAACCTCGAAGGCGCGTCCTCGTGGCTACAGGACGCCGCGTGCTGCTATGCTGTGCGACAGGGACACTGCGTAGCGCATGACGTCGCCGACATCGCGCGCGATGGCGATGCGGTGGTTGCCGCCATGCATGGCCGGGGTGTGCTGTGACCCACTACGTCAACGACATCGAGTGGATGCGCGCTCGCGTTATGGCGCACGCCTCCTACAGTGCTACCCCGTCCCAATTGCTGCATGCGTATCAGGAGAGAGTCGAGACAATGCGAGACGATGTGTCGTGTATCGAAGCCTGCCAGCGTGCCCGCCAGCGTGTCCTCCCGCGCCCGGTACGTTGGCAGACTCCGAAGCATGACAGGGGGACAACATGAGCGACATCGAGCTAGACAGGCTGGCAGACATCGAGGCGATGCTGGTGGAACTAGGTCGCGAGGACTTGCTTGCCGCGCTACGCAACGGCGAAGACATTGGCGCATGGCTAGAGCAAGACCTGCGCGACCTTGACAGCGCCGACATGGCTGGTTAGGTTGGCTGTCAGTTAGTGAATGACACGGGAGGATGACGATGATGCGCGACCATGACGGAGACGACAAGGCGGCAACGATTGCTACGCGATTGCGGCACGGAAGACTGGTTGCTCGCAGATACGGATATGCTGGCACTGACGCAGAGAATGCGGAGAGTCTTGAGACGCTAAGCCACAAGTTGACCGGAAACTACAACGACAGTTTTTCGGCAATGCACGAGTCTCGGAAGTGTGCCATAGCCGCCGCTGACCTGCGCGAAGCCATCGCGCTAATGGGTGACGACGATGACTAAGCCAATCGATGATGACGACACCTTCCCTGTGTTACGGCTTGCATGGCAACCAGACCTTGCGCCAAGCGGCGAACCGCTGACGGCAATCGACTGCGACGTTGACGACGAAGGTCCGTATGCGGACGGTTGCGCACAACCCGACGATGCGCGGACGCTTTGCACTTGGTGCGATGGCACTGGCGGTCAGTTGGACCCGTGCCACAAGTGCGGCGGAACAGGGTTCAAACGCTACCCGAAAGGATACGAAGCATGACGTCTCCCAACTACCGCTTTGCACGGCAAGACTTGAGAGCACTGGAGTGCGCAATCGTGGAGTGTAGCAGACTGCGCGACGCCATCAATACGAGTCTCGACCAGGTGGAGCTTTACGAGAATTGTGGCGAGTGCAAGCACGCCAGATTCATCGACGGGGACAAGGTGGTTTGCGTGCACACCAATACGGAGTGGAGTGAAGACGAGTCATGCTCGCGGTGGCAGTCACCATGAGCGGGTGTTGGATTGATGGCAAGAGACAACGGTGGGAGGTTAAGGGCAATGGGACGATTCCAGAAAGCAACCAAGAAGTCAGCGCGACTGCGACTCGCACTTATCGGGCCGAGCGGAAGCGGGAAAACCTACACTGCACTATCAATCGCGGAAGGGTTGGGCAAGCGTGTTGCGCTGATTGACACGGAGCGTGGCAGTGCCAGCAAGTACGCCGACATCTTTGAATTCGACGCACTTGGGTTGGAGACGCACGGGCCGCTTGACTACGTGCGAGCAATCGCGGACGCTGAAGACGAGGGCTTTGACGTTGTCATCATTGACTCACTGTCTCACGCATGGGTTGGCAAGGGTGGCGCGTTGGAGCAAGTGGACAACGCGGCAAAGCGACAGCGTGGCAATTCGTTCGGAGCATGGCGCGACGTCACGCCGCAACACAACGCACTCATTGACGCCATCGTCGGCGCGAAGTTGCACGTGATTGCGACCATGCGGAGCAAAACCGAATACGTGCAAGAGAAAGACGAGCGAAGCGGCAAGACGGTTGTGCGTAAGGTGGGAATGGCACCGGTACAACGAGATGGCATGGAGTATGAGTTTGACCTTGTGGCAGACCTCGACCAAGACAACAACCTTATCGTCAGCAAGTCGCGTTGCCCTGCCATGACTGGACAGGTTGTGCGCCGTGCTGGCCTTGACGTCGCGGCCACGTTGCGCGAGTGGTTGACCGATGGCGTTGCGTCAGTGGACGAACCCACCAAGACACGCACTCCGCTTGCTGAGATTCGCGACGACGATGGGAGCGCGGACATCATCGCAAGACTCAACGCTTGCGTCACCCAACTTGACCTCGACGCCATCATGCCTGACCTGGCGAAAGCCAAGCGCAACCGCGACAAGATGCGCGGGTTCGCCGACGTGGTCAAGGCATTCGAGGTCGCGCGCAACCGCGTAGCCGAACCGGTGGAACGCGAACCCGGTTCGGATGATGGCGAGGATGGGGGCAACGCGTGAGCCAGACACTATCAGGAAGTCGCTTGGACCAGGCGGATGCATGCCCAGCCTCACACGCGTTGCCGTGCATCACAGACCCCGCTGGCGAGCCAGCAGACAGGGGTCACGCTATCCACCTCTTCCTCGAAAACGGGACGGTCACACCGGGTTACGAGGCAGACTGTGGCGAGGTTGACGTTGACGCGGCACGCCCGAAGTCCCACGGCATTGACCTGCGCGAACCAACCTATGTATTCGACCCGGCTACGCGAGCGGTCCGACACCTTGGGTCAAGCCTTGGGCGCAACTATAGCGCATGCCCGAAGGGTTGGATACCAATCACACTTGACCGTGTATGGGTCAAGGCCGATGGCGTCTACGTGGTTGATGACTACAAGACTGGACGCGAGGCCCCGGACGTTGAAACGTTGCAGCTTGCGCTTGGCGCGTATTGCGTCAGTCGCATCTATGACGTTGACGAGGTGGAGGTCAACATCGTGCACCTTGACGGGTCTGACGTGTACCGCAATTCAAGGGCGTATGACTCAATCGATATGGCCGACATCGCAAGGCGCGTGAGCGACATCGCTAGACGCGTAGAGAGAGACCGCGCCATCGTTGCGGCTGGTGGCGTTCCCGACGTGAGGACTGGCCCGCAGTGCCGCTACTGTGCGGCGAAGGGTTCGTGCCCGTCAACAACAGCGCTTGCGCGTCACGTTTTGTCGGACGGCGAGGCGGTGCTTGCAGCGGTAACGGCGATGGGTCCGGTTCAGGTTGGCGAAGCGTGGGAGCGGTTGCAGCGCGCCAAACTATTTGTTGAAGCGTTGGAGCGCGCGTTGAAGTTCAGAGTCGAAACGGATGGGGCTGTGCCATTACCAAACGGCAAGACACTGAAGCCCATCAACGTTGTTCGGCGTAGCATCGACGTCACCAAGGCACTACCAGTGCTAAACACGATGTGCCTAGCGGTAGACGTCAAGCAGACCATTAGCGTCGCGGCAATCAACGCCGCAGCGAAGTCGGCAGAGGTGGAACCCAAGGCCATCTGGGATGCGTTGTGGGAAGCGCAAGCGGTGCGAGAGGTTGATACGACATCATACAAGGCATGCAAGTAGGAGGCGAGATAATGGCACGCAAGAACGTTTGCAACATCATCGGCCACGTGGCCGCAGACGCAGAGACGCGCAACGCTGGCGGTACGCCGGTAGTGTCTTGGCGCGTGGGAGTCAGCGCGTTCAAGAAGGACGGCGAGACGCAGTGGTTCAGTTGTTCGTGGTGGGGAGATAGGGCCGTCAAGGTCGCGGAGTACATCCGCAAGGGCGATGCCATTGACGTGACTGGCGAGGTGTCGCTGCGCACGTACCCGAAGCGGGACGGTAGCGGTGATGCGGTGTCGTTGGAGATTCGCGTTAGCGACGTGTGTCTGTTGGGCGGGAAGCGGGATGCGCAACCACAACGCAACGATGCCACGCGCGGCAGTCGTGACAATGATGGGTTGTCGTCGGACGCAAACAACGGGTTCGACGACGTGGGATCAATTCCGTTCTGACCTTGACACGTAGGAGGCAATGGCTAACTAGTAGATGTCGGCAACGAGGCCAACGCTAACCAGGAGGATGCCATGCCGCGAACGGACACAAGGCGCCAAGTAGCGGTACGAACAACGACATAGTCAGACGGCTCGTGAGATGCTGCTAGCAGACAAGACGAGGTGGACAGAACCCCACAACGGAGCGCGTAACGCATAGTCTGCATTGGGTTGGCAACCCGACACGAGCACCGCGCACATATAACGCGCGAGGAAGGAACGCGCCATTGATGCCAGGGTCTGTGCTGTCCTCTGCAACCCCGGAATGCACAGACCGTTAGCCGCCATGCAGTCGGTGCAAGGGTGGTTCGATTCCACCGGGCGGCACTATGGAGGTGATGCACATGAAGAAGCGAGACTGGAAACGGCACTGCATTGAACTAGCGTCGGAGAACTTCGACCTTGAGTGCCAGATGTTGTGCATCGACGACAT